>OFGR01000289.1_pt1 | contig 52793 bp, 33 predicted proteins | sample 1521811 | NCBI WGS metagenome assembly OFGR01 (sample SAMEA3504098, study PRJEB24116) | mouse gut metagenome | biome: mouse gut; feature: mouse-associated habitat; material: faeces | place: Denmark | collected 2011 | reverse complement strand
ATTCACAGGCTTTTTCAATTTCCTGCGGACATTCCGGCACACAGCTCTCAAAAGGCTGTCCGTACTTTTGTACCAGTTCGGAAATAAAGAATAAAAGATTTTCTTCCTTTCCAAAATCAGAGTTTCCCGTTATTACCATTTCGTGAAGCGGACGCAGATAACAGGTAATTTCATCATCATAAACAACATTCCTTGAAAAGCCGGGAAGCTCCCGTTTCCCGGTTACTTCTTCCGCTAAATCAAGCATGATACTTTTGGAAATATTAAATCCCCGATAATCAAATGTCCCGTTGTCGCTTTGGACACAGGCGTGATTATCCCCCGGATTAAAAAGTATGACATTGCCTTTTTCTATACGGTATTCTTTGCTTTTGCAAGATAAAACACGCTGCCCGTCCTCAACAAAGCCTATCACATAATACTCATGGAAATGGTTTGGAAACGGCTGCACAATCCCCTCAAAACGATAGGCTTCAATCCTTATTTCATCATCATAAACTACCGTTCTTGTTTCTTTCTTCATATGTTTTTGCTCCTTTCCGCACATATTGTACTGCTGAAACACCAGAAAGTCTTGTAAAATATCTTCAAATTTTTGTTTCATGCAAAAAGACAGCGCAAGAGATCATTCAATTATTTCTATGTTCTGTCTTTTTTATGCTTTTATCTGCTCTCTGTCTGCCGTTCCCGTTCCGGCTGCTTCGCCTGCCGCAAGATACTGTCTACATTCTGCTTGATTGTATCATACTGCTTTACTTTCTTTTTCAGCTTCCCGTACTCTTGATACAGCTTGTCTTTCTTCTCCGTAAGCTCCTTGTACTCCGTATGCAGCGTTTTGAAGTCGGGCAGTTTCCCGCCGTTCTTTGCCGCCTGCAACGTCTTAGCTGCGGCTTCGTGAATGATAATGCTGCTCTCATTGCCACGCAGGAACTTTTCTTTGTCCTTTGCCTTTTTGTACTGCATATAAACCGCCTTTGTCTGTTGGTATGCGGATATGTTTTTCATCAAAAGGGATATGTCGGACAACCTCTTTTCCAAGCCTTTCAGCGTGGCGGCGGTATCTTCGCTTTCCGTATGCACTTCATCAAGAACCGCCTGCAACTGCTCATACTCTGAAATGTCATGCTCCGTTAGGAAATTCAAAGTCTTTGCCGCCTGCTTCAAGTTGTGTATCTTCGCCCACTGTTCGTAACCCTTGCTTTCCGCTGCCTTGATACTGTTCTGAATATCTATCAGCATGGAGATACCCGCTTTTTCCTGCCTTAACGTTTTCGGCTTCGCCCGATACGTCCCGGCGATCCGCTCCGTTATGGCTTCCACGGTATAGGCTTCCCCAAGCGTCTTAGAGCGTGTAAAGCGTTCCTGCCCCGGCGCACGGAACGAAACGAACTTGCCCCGCTTTACCTCATAGCCCGCCGCTTCCATGAGCCGCAGGAAATCATCAAAATCTTTCGCTTTGGGAATGGTAACATCAATCAACGCTTTCAGCTTTGCTTTCCAACTTGTCCCCCTGCGTTCAGCGTCCCATTCCGCATATTTCTTTCCCTTGTCCTGCCCCGGCGTGACGACTGACAATCCGTGTTCTTTGCATAATCTGTCACTCTCATTCCGTATCTGATAATAGCTTTTCCTGTTGGAAATGTACTTGCGGTGTGTCGCAAAATCAACCGCACAAAATATGATGTGGTTATGGATATGCCCCTTGTCTATGTGGGTAGTCAATACATACTCATTGGAACGGTATACAGACCTTACCGGGAAACCTTCTTTGCCTGCGCAGTGGACTTTTGGACTGTGGCTTTCAACCTCTTTTACGACGAAATATGATGAAGAGACTGTTATGGGTTTAATTGATGGGATGATGCAGCGTGGGATTCCACTTTCTGTATTTCATTTTGACTGCTGCTGGATGCGGGAGTTTCACTGGACAGATTTTGTGTGGGATGATAGGGTATTTCCAGATCCGGAAGGAATGCTCCAAAGAATCAAACAGAAAGGCATTAAAGTCTGTGTCTGGATCAATTCCTATGTAGGGCAGGAATCTGTATTGTTTGATGAAGGTATGGAAAAAGGATACTTTTTGAAACGTGCAAACGGCGATGTGTGGCAGTGGGATATGTGGCAGCCTGGACTTGCAATCGTTGATTTTACAAACCCGCAGGCTTGCCGCTGGTATCAGGAAAAGCTGGAAAAACTGTTGGATATGGGTGTAGACTGCTTTAAAACCGATTTTGGTGAGCGTATTCCAACAGATGCGGTATATTTTAATGGTGCAGATTCTGTGAAAATGCACAATTTCTATACATATCTGTATAATAAGACCGTTTATGAGGTGATAGAGAAGAAACGGGGAAAAGAAGAAGCGATACTATTTGCGCGTTCTGCAACAGCAGGAGGGCAGAAATTTCCGGTGCACTGGGGCGGTGACTGCTGGTCAAGCTATGAATCTATGGAAGAAAGTCTACGCGGCGGTTTGTCTCTGACAAGCAGTGGATTTGGTTTCTGGAGTCATGATATTGGTGGATTTGAGCATGCTTCTACACCAGATGTATACAAGAGATGGGCAGCGTTTGGTCTGTTGTCTACACATAGCCGTTTTCATGGCAGCACTACTTATCGGGTGCCTTGGGTATATGATGAGGAAGCAGTCGATGTTGTGCGGTTTTTCACGCGGCTGAAGCTAGAACTGATGCCATATCTATACAGCGCCGCCGTTGTTACTTCCAAGACAGGCATTCCGATGATGCGCAGTATGGCATTAGAGTTTGAGCAGGATTGGAACTGCCGTTATCTGGATAAACAGTATATGCAGGGAGATTGTCTGATGGTTGCGCCTATTTTTAACGAGGAGGGGATTGCACAGTATTATCTGCCGGCAGGTACCTGGACGAATTATCTAACAGGAGAAACAGTAACCGGAGGAGTTTGGAGAGAAGAACATCATGGATATTTGTCAGTTCCGCTTTGGGTAAAAGCAGACAGCATTATTCCAATTGGCTTATCCTTTGATAATGCAGCATATCATTTCCAGCAGAATATGGAATTTAGGGTATTTCATCTGGAAACAAAGGCAGAGACAGTGGTATATCAGGCAGGAATGGAGCTTGCAAAAGCAGTATTTGAGAGAACAGAGCATCAGATAACTGGACATATAACAGGTGCGTCAGGATGCAGTGTGCGCCTTGTCAATTGTATTTTGTCAAAAGCAGAAGGCGCAGTGATAGAACAGCAGGGAAATGATACAATCCTTAAGATTGCAGAAAATGATGTAACAGTTGTGGGGAATTTTTAGAGAACGGAGATTTTTATTAATGGATGAAAATAAGGTCAGGGTTAAGGCGAAGGCACTTTTGGAACAATTGACCCTTGAGGAGAAAGTTGGCATGATTCATGGGGCGCATCTGTTCTCTACACAGGGAGTAGAGCGGCTGGGAATTCCACCGCTTGTGATGTCAGACGGTCCAATGGGAGTACGTCAGGAATTTGAACCCGATCATTGGAAGGCAGTGGGATATTCGGACGATGCAGTATCGTATTTGCCTTGTAATAGTGCACTGGCGGCTACTTGGAACCGGGATTTGGCATTTGCGATGGGCAGTGTGCTTGGCGAGGAAGCAAGAGGACGTGGGAAGGATATCATTTTGGCACCAGGAATTAATATCAAGCGAAGCTCTCTTTGCGGCAGAAATTTTGAATATTTCAGCGAGGACCCATATTTGACTGGTGAGTTGGCAGTTCCGTTTATTCAAGGAGTGCAGCAGTGGGATGTTGCTGCCTGTGTGAAGCATTTTGCGGCAAATAATCAGGAAACACAACGCCTTTGGGTTGATGTGGAGATTGATGAGAAGGCGCTTCGGGAAATTTATCTCCCAGCTTTTTATGATTGTCTGACAAGAGGAAAATGTCTTTCGATTATGGGAGCATACAACAAAATTTATGGGGAACACTGCTGCCAGAGCAAGTATCTTCTCAATGATATTCTCCGAAAAGAGTGGGGATATGATGGTGTTGTCATATCAGACTGGGGCGGTGTTCATGATACGGAGCAGGCTACCATGTCAGGATTAGATATTGAAATGTCTGTGACAGATAATTTTGACACATATTTTATGGCAGATCCGCTTAAAAAAGCAGTGGAACAAGGAAGTATCCCAGAAGATTATATCAATGAGAAGGTATTGCGTATTTTGAGCCTTATGATAAAACTGCATATGATAGACGATAGGGAAGAGCGGAAACGCAAAAGTGGCACATACAATGCACCAGATCATCGAAAAACAACACTTGAGGTTGCCAGGGAGTCTATTGTACTGCTCAAAAATGACAAAAATTGTTTGCCGTTGGATTCCCAAAAGATGCAAAAAATCCTGCTGGTTGGAGAAAATGCAGAAAGGATTCATTCTAATGGTGGCGGCAGTGCGGAAATCAAGGCACTTTATGAGATTTCACCGCTTATGGGCATCAAGATGCTGCTAGGGGGCAACGTGCATGTAGATTTTGTCAAGGGGTATGAGAGTGAGCAAAAGGAATCTGAACAAGATGGAAACTGGCAGGAAAAGAGTTTAGAGGATGGCGGCGGTCACGGGCAGAAAATACAGAAAGCCGATCAGATACTTGCACAAAAGAGTACACTGCTGCGCAAAAAGGCTGTGGAAGCAGCAAAGGCATATGACACAGTTCTTTTTGTGGGAGGATTAAACCATGATTATGACAGTGAAGGATTGGATCGCCAGGATATGAAGCTTCCATATGAACAGGATTTGCTGATACAAGAGCTGTTAGATGTCAAACCAGACATGGTGATTGTTTTGGTGGGAGGAAGTCCTGTAGAAATGGGAACATGGATTAACCGTGCACAGACAGTTCTGTGGAGTTATTATGCAGGTATGGAAGGCGGAACTGCTTTGGCAGAAATACTGTTTGGACAAGTGAATCCGTCGGGAAAGCTTCCGGAGACATTTTATAAAAAACATACAGATTGTTCTGCACATACACTTGGAGAATTTGCAGAAGAAAAGCAAGTTGCTTATAAAGAAGGTATTTTTGTAGGGTATCGCTACAATGAAACCTTTGGAGTAGAACCGCAATTTTGCTTTGGACATGGTTTGTCCTATACCGATTTTGTTTATGAGGATGCTGTCTACGAAGAAGCAGACAACGAAGGATATGTCCTGTGCAGGATAACCAATACAGGTCAATATGCAGGAATGGAGACCATACAGGTTTACCGCATGGCAAATCAGGAAACAACGGTGTTGAATTTGTCCGTAAAAGAAGCTGACAGAAAAGACTTGTACCCCGCAAAAGAGCTTGTCGGATTTGGTAAAATTTATTTGATGCCAGAAGAAACAGGACAGATAAAGATAGCAGTGAAAGGCAGTGCGCAAAAGATGTACAGACTTGGTATTGGAGACAGCGTGAAAAATATTCGAATTGTTGTGAGTGCATATTAAGTGCGTATAAAACATATGTTTGAAATTTTGGCTAAATGGGAAGTAGGTAAGGTAATGAAAACATTTACGTTAGATGACAGATTTGATGAAATCATGAATACAGAACCTATTGGGCGCAGTATTGGAAATTTATTTCCTTCCTGCTGGACTGCAAGAATAACATCAGAGTATGCACATTATACGATGCGGCAGATACAAAAAAAGGTTACCATGGAATGGGGTGCACCCTTTTTTGCGGATGCTTTTGTGGAATGTGCCAATATACTAATGTACACTTTTTTGGAAAAGCGTTTTCGTTTTGTACCATTGTGGAATGAGCAGGAGACAGACTGGATTCCGCACGCGGACCTGAATGATGCAGAGAGTGTCTTTCTTTTTACGGGAAATCCGAAAGTGGACAATATCGCATTTGCACATACATCTGGCAGCGGGTCGATACCTCCTTATCCAACGAATGCTGTGCCAGAGGAAAAACGAAAAATGGAATTTAACCGACCAGCGGTGATTTTGTGCCCTGGCGGCGGTTATGAGATGCTTTCTTCGTATACAGAGGGAGTTTTGCTTGCACAGCGTATGGAACGCGACGGAGGATATAAAGCATTTGTCTTAAATTATAGGATACGGCCGAACACATATCCGCTGCCACAGATGGATTTGGCAATGGCAGTAATGCATATCCGGCGTTATGCCAAAGAATATGGGATTGATCCCCAAAAAATTCTGGTGATTGGTGCGTCTGCCGGCGGGCATCTTTGTGCAAGTGAAGCGTTTTTGCATAGAGACTTAAAAGATGAAATTTTGATAATGCTGCCAAAGTGCAAAAAGGAACCATACCAAACGATTATGGCATGTCCTGATAAAATAGGTTTATTGTATCCTGTTGTCAGTTTTTTGACAGAGTATCATGAAGGAAGCTGGCAGAGTCTGACGAATGGAAAAGAAGCGCTTCGGGAAAAACTGTCAGTTGAACAGCATATTACGCCCGATTATCCGATAACATATGCTTTTGCCAACCAAGATGACGGATGTGTACCAGCAAGCAATACACTTCGTTTGGAGGAATCGTTAAAAAAGGCAGGCGTTATGCATTTGTGTGAAATTTATCCTTCCGGGGATCATGGTGTTGCATTGGGGTATGATCATTCCTGCAGGGAATGGAGTGAGCATATGCTCGCGTTTTTTGAGAAATGAGACAGCAGTCAGCAATTTCATTGCACAAAAATTTTTCCTTTTACAAGAAAATGTGAAATCGTAATATAGAATTTTTGATACCTTCCGTTGATTTTTTGTCGGCGGAAGGTTAATTTTTGAAGAGAGTAGGAAATACAACAGAATGTTTGTACTTTACGAAAGACAGCAAAATGTGCTATATTTTTTATATAAAAATATTTGGATAGAGAAAGGAGGGGACATACATGGCTGTGAGATTTGAACTAACAGGTGTGCAGCAATTGAAAAAGTTAGGGATGTTAAAAAAATAACCAAAAAGAATTACAGAGGAGAACTGAGGAGGGAAATATGGAATCATATCTAGTATTTAAGGACTTAGCAATTATTATTATAGCTGCTAAATTTTTTGGAATTGCGGCAAGAAAATGCAAGGCACCACAGGTTGTCGGAGAAATTATTGCAGGGCTTATCATTGGCCCAAGCGTTTTGGGCTGGGTTGCGCAGTCTGATTTTTTGGCACAGATGGCTGAGATTGGTGTCATTTTACTAATGTTTTCCGCAGGCTTAGAGACAGACCTGAAGGAGTTGGTGAAGACAGGTCCCATTGCTGCTTTGATTGCTTGTGCAGGTGTATTTGTCCCGCTTGTATGCGGTGCGTTGCTCTATATGGGTTTTTATGGGGTAGCCCCATGGGGCTCAGAGGCATTTTATAAGGCCGTGTTTGTCGGTACGATTCTGACTGCGACTTCTGTGAGTATCACCGTAGAATCGCTGAAGGAAATGGGAAAACTGAAAGGAAAAGTCGGAACGACAATTTTGAGTGCTGCAATTATTGATGATGTAATTGGTATTATTGTGCTGACATTTGTAATTGGATTTAAAAGTCCAGACTCAAATCCGGTGTCCGTAATAAAAAATACCGTTTTCTTTTTTGCGTTTGCCATTATTGCAGGATATATCAGCTATCGTATTTTTAAAATTGTAGATACCAAGTATCCGCATACAAGAAGAATTCCGATAATAGGATTTGCTTTTTGCCTTGGCATGGCATATATTGCGGAGAAATATTTTGGTATTGCAGACATTACAGGGGCGTATGTAGCTGGGATTATTTTATGCTCTATTCGTGATTCAGAATATATTGCACAAAAAATGGATATTAATTCATATATGCTGTTTGGCCCAGTATTTTTTGCAAGTATTGGATTGAAAACCAGTATGGATAGCGTGAGTGTTGAGATTTTAATATTTTCGATAGCTTTTGTGCTGGTGGGTTTGGTGTCCAAAATTATTGGCTGTGGAATTACGGCGCGGCTGTGCAGATTCAAAAGTTTGGATTCTTTGAAAATAGGTGTTGGTATGATGACAAGAGGTGAGGTTGCACTGATTGTATCGCAAAAGGGGCTTTCGGCGGGGCTGCTGACACCTGTGTATTTTACGTCTGTAATCTTATTAATTATTGTTTCATCTATTGCTACGCCGATTATATTAAAAGTATTGTATGCAAAGGACGCGGTGACAGAAGGGAAAACGGCGTCATGAAATTCGCTGCGGAACATACTAATTAGGCTGACTAACAGGCGGTCGGCACACGTTAGAACAAAAAACGACCTTTTCACTGTTTGATATTGACAGAAAGAAAGGTCGTTTTTTAGGTAATCAATTTCCCATGATAACCTTGACGTCATACGACGTTTTTCCTTTGATATATGGAATAATGCACCCTTTTATAGGTGTTCCATCAACAGTGATGCTTTTGATGCCTTTTTCTACATTGTCAGGATTGGTCACATTGATATAATAGGTTCCCTCGCGGAACTTTCTGGTAATTTCAAAGCTGCCAAACTCTTTGGGAACACAAGGATTGATGCTTAAACCGCTATGCGTAGGATACACACCCAAAATATATTGGGAAATATTGATAAAAGTCCATGCGGCAGTCCCAGTAAGCCAACTGTTTTTGGCTTCACCATGATTTTTGGCGTCTTTGCCGGCAACCATCTGAGAATACACATAGGGTTCTGTTCTGTGGATTTCACTGAGTTCTTCGATATAGGCAGGACAAGTCTTTTGGTAAATTTCAAAGGCGCGGTTTCCGCGTCCGATTACGGTTTCCGCAATAGAAACCCAAGGATTATTGTGACAAAAAATTCCCGCATTTTCTTTGTACCCAGGCGGATATGAAGTAACTTCACCAAGTTCTAAATGATACCGTGTATAGGCAGGCTGAAGGATCATTACACCATATTCCGTATCCAGTTTTTCTTTCACGGAATCCAGGGCTTTTTGTGCAAGACCTTCTTTTATTCCGACACCTGCAAGTACACAAAATCCTTGAGGTTCAATAAAAATCTGTCCTTCTTCACATTCTTTGGAACCGATCTTTTGACTGTAGGCATCATAAGCACGCAAAAACCATTCTCCGTCCCAGCCGTCTTTTAAAATTGCATTGTACATAATCTGAACTTCTTTGCGTGCTCTCCTGGCTTCTGTCAGATCGTTCATAAGTTCACAGAGTTGGGCATATTCCTCACCATATTTGACAAACATGCCGGCAATAAATATGGATTCTGCAACAGGTCCTTCACTAGGGCCAAAGGTTTGGAACGATTCACCAGGATGTTCGGAGAAACAGTTTAAATTCAGGCAGTCATTCCAGTCAGCGCGTCCAATCAAGGGCAGTGCATGAGGTCCTTTGTGATTCACAATATAGTCAAAGGAGCGTTTGAGATGTTCCATAAGCGGCGCAGCAAGGGAGGTATCATTATTAAATGGTACAGATTCTGCAAGGATTGCAGTGTCTCCTGTTTCCCGGACATAGGCGCTGGTTCCAGCAATTAACCACAAAGGATCATCGTTGAAGCCGCTGCCGATATCAGAGTTTCCTTTTTTGGTAAGCGGCTGATATTGATGATAAGCGCTTCCATCAGGAAATTGAGTAGAAGCAATATCAATAATTCGTTCTCTTGCACGCTCAGGAATCAAATGGACAAAGCCCAGCAAATCCTGGCAGGAATCACGAAAACCCATTCCCCGTCCAATTCCGGATTCATAATAGGAAGCAGAACGCGACATATTAAATGTTATCATACACTGATATTGGTTCCAGATATTGACCATACGGTTTACTTTGTCATTGGCAGATTGGATCGTATAGTTAGAAAGAAGACTTTTCCAATAGTTATTGAGCTGCGCAAATGCGCTCTCTACATCTGCATCTGTCTGATATTTTCCAATCATTTCAAAAGCGGGTTTTTTGTTGATAATACCATAAGATTCCCATTTGTCCTCTGTGTTATTTTCTATGTATCCCAGAACAAAAACTAAAGATTTTGTTTCTCCTGGAGAAAGTGTGAGCTGAACCTGGTGAGAAGCAATAGGGGACCAGCCGTTTGCAATGGAATTCGTGCAGGCTCCGTTTTCTACAGCCTGCGGACAGTCAGCGCCTCTGTATGCGCCAAGGAATGCATCGCGGTCTGTGTCGAAACCATCAATATCCGTATTGACAGAATAAACTGCATAGTGATTGCGGCGTTCTCTGTACTCTGTCTTGTGAAAAATTGCTGAGCCAGATAATTCTACTTCCCCGGTACTCAAGTTTCTCTGAAAATTCTTCATATCATCATCTGCATTCCAGAGACACCATTCCACATAGGAAAAGAGTGTAATATTTTTTTCGGCACCGGATTCGTTTGTCAGCTTGATCTGACTGATTTCGCAGGAATCATTCATGGGCACGAAGGTCAGAACCGATGCGCTCAGTCCATTTTTTGAGGAGAGAAAACGACTATAACCAATACCATGACGACATTCGTAGAAGTCAAGCGGTGTTTTGGACGGCTGCCAACCGGGATTCCAGATGGTATCTCCGTCCTTGAGATAGAAATATTTCCCATTTGTGTCTGCAGGCACGTTGTTGTAGCGATAACGTGTCAAACGAAGTAGTTTTGCATCCTTATAGAATGAATAGCCGCCGCAGGTATTGGAAATCAGGCTAAAAAAATCATTGCAGCCTAAATAATTAATCCAGGGAAGCGGTGTTTTGGGCGTCGTGATAACATACTCACGATTTCTGTCATCAAAAAAACCAAAGTTCATAAAAATTCTCCTTTAAAGATAGTAGGTACGCTCGGAATCTCACATAATCAGGCACAGAGAAACTCCGAGAATACAAGATAGTTAGTTCCAAAGGTACATCGTTTTTAGTTGTCTTGTAAACTAAAAAAACTTAAACGTTTAAGTAAAAGCAATAATGAGATTATACAGGAAAAACAAGAAGAGTGCAACAGGAAAATAAAAAACAGGGTCTTTTTAGAGAAAATGCAGACAACATGATTGCAAAAACAGAAAAAATATAGTATACTGTATTACGTAAACGATTAAGTAAAAGATGGGAGATTAAAAGATATGGTATCAATGAAAGATATTTCAACTGCATGTGGTGTGTCCATAGCGACAGTGAGCAAGGCACTCAACGATCACAAGGATATCGGGGAAGATACCAAAGCGCATATTAGGCAGGTGGCAAAGGAGATGGGATATTCACCAAATGCTGCAGCGAAGTCTCTGAAAACCAATCGTACATACAACTTAGGCGTTCTTTTTGTGGACGAGTCAATGAGTGGTTTAATGCATGATTATTTTGCAAGTGTACTGGACAGCTTTAAAAAGACTGTGGAAGAGAAAGGCTATGATATTACTTTTATCAACTGCTGTAAAACAAGAGTTGGTCGAATGTCTTATTTGGAGCACAGCAGATACCGTCGGTTTGATGGTGTGGTGATTGCTTGTGTTGATTTTTATGACCCAGAAGTTGAAGAATTGATTCGAAGTGAAATTCCGCTTGTGACGATTGACCATCTCTTTCATAATCGTTGTGCCATTATTTCAGATAATATTAAGGGAATCCAGGATTTGGTGTCCTATATTTATCAAATGGGACATCGAAAGATTGCGTACATTCATGGTGCTGATTCGGCAGTTACACAGAACAGACTTTCTTCCTTTTATGCTTCCTGTGAGATGTTAAAGATAGAAGTGCCTGCAAGATATATCAGAGAAGCGCCTTACCGTGACACAAAAGGAACCTACGAGGAAACCCAAAAGCTTCTGGATTTGGAGGACCCGCCTACCTGTATTTTGTATCCTGATGATTTTTCCTGTCTGGGAGGAATGAATGCAATTCGGGCAAGAGGGATGGAAATACCAGAAGATATTTCTGTTGCAGGATATGATGGGGCAAGGATTGCCTGGCATTTTGCACCACAATTAACAACATTGAAGCAGAATACAAAAGAGATTGGAAAAAAGGCTGCACTAAAATTAATCAGTCTGATCGAAAAGCCAAAAACAACGCTGATTGAGCAAATTGTTGTACCAGGAGAAGTAGTTCCAGGAACTTCTGTAATGAGATTAAAATAAGATTTTCCAGGAATCAAAAAATAAGGAGAGATAACAGAATGAATGAATTAAATAGGTATTTGGAAACGATAGATGAAGTGATTGCAAAGGGGCCATACAAGGATACTTGGGGTTCACTGTCACAGTATCAGGTCCCACATTGGTATCAGTCAGCGAAATTTGGAATTTTTATTCACTGGGGTGTGTTTAGTGTTCCGGCTTTTGCCAATGAGTGGTATTCAAGAAATATGTATAGAAAAGATTCTGAGGAGTATAAGCACCATATTGAAACCTATGGAAAACACACAGAATTCGGATATAAGGACTTTATTCCCATGTTTCAGGCTGAGAAGTTTGATCCGACAGAGTGGGCGGACCTTTTTTGCAAGGCGGGAGCAAGATATATTGTTCCAGTAGCAGAGCACCATGACGGGTTTCAGATGTATCAAAGCAATATATCGCATTGGAATGCTTCTGAAAAAGGACCGCGTCGTGATGTGCTGGGCGAGTTGAAAGAAGCCTGTAGTAAACGCGGAATGCAGGTAGGAGCTTCTTCTCATCGTGCAGAACACTGGTTTTTTATGGGAGGTGGAAAAGAATTTGAAAGCGATATCAAAGAACCTTTAAAACGAGGTGATTTTTACTGGCCATCTATGCCAGATGCAGATTTTCATGACTTATATAGTGAACCGTGTCCAACAGAAGAATATTTGCAGGATTGGCTTGTTCGATGCTGTGAAATTGTTGACAAGTATCAGCCGAAACTTCTTTATTTTGACTGGTGGATTCAGCATAGCGCGTTTAGGCCATATTTGAAAAAAATTGCCGCATATTATTACAATCGCGCCGCAGAATGGGGAACAGAGGTTGTAATCAATTATAAGCACGATGCATTTATGTTTGGAACAGCTGTTCCTGATGTAGAAAGAGGGCAGTTTGCAGAGAGAAAACCGTTTTTTTGGCAGACGGATACCTCAGTGGCACTGAATTCCTGGTGTTATACCAAACAGAATGAATATCGATCATCTAGTGAAATTTTGTGTGATTTGGTGGATATTGTGAGCAAAAACGGCTGTTTGCTGCTGAATATTGGACCCAAGGCAGATGGTTCTATTCCAGAGAAAGACAGGCAGATTCTTCTTGAAATTGGACGTTGGCTTGTGGTGAATGGAGAAGCAGTTTATTGCTCTAAAATATGGAGAAAATCAGCAGAAGGACCAACAAAGATTGTAGAAGGACAATTTACAGATAATATCAAGAAAAATTTCACTGCACAGGATATCCGCTTTACGATTGCAAATGGGTATTTGTATGCGATTGTGCTGAAATATAGTGAAAGTGGTGATTATCTAATTACTTCACTGGATATACAAGATGCTTCTAGTCAGGATCATTTCAGCGGGATTATAAAAGATGTTTGTGTGCTTGGCTGCGGCGAAGTGCCTTGCTGGGAACGGCAAAAAGATGGACTTCATATACATACAAATTATAGAGATGGAAACAATCCGATTGTATTTAAAATAACAATAGACTGATGCAAAAAGGTGTTTGAAAAACGGATATACTGGAAATGGAGCGTACAAAATGGCACAGAAAATGAAGTCATTATTTAACTGGATTTCCGGAATGAAGCTGCGCTATCGTATGTTGATTGTGTATATTATTGGGGGTGCCCTGCCAATTATCACCATTGGATTATATCTTGTGCATGGAATGTCAAGTATTTTGATAGAGCAGGCAAAAAATGCAGAAGGAATTGAATTGGAAATGGCAAAAAATCAGGTAGAGGAGATTGCCAGTACAGTTAGCACGGTCACAAAATATTTTTATTTTGACGCCCAGTTAGAAGAAATTGCTACAAAACAATATGAGAATTACCGTGAAGTAGTTGAGGATTACAAAGATTTTACTTCATTTCTGGACTATGGGAGGTATTACAACAGTACGCTTGCGTGGATTAATATTTATGTTAAAAATGACAGTATTGTAGGAAATTCCCGATTCAGTCAAGTGACAGATGAAATTGAAAATGAAGAATGGTATCAGCTTGCAGCCAAGAGAAACGGCGGCGCAATCTGGCGCTATCGCCCGGTTCCCTCAGCAGGTTATGATGCACTGGCGCTTTTTCGGATGCTAAAGACCAAAAAGGGAGAAGATGTAGGGGTGCTGGGTGTTTATATTCGTCCAGAACGGTTTGAAACTCTTTTTCAGGATAAAGACTGCGAGGTACTTATTTTATTAAATGGCGAAACGATTGTTACTGATTTGGGAGAGCAGATAGAAGTTGGTCAAATCAAACACTTTCTTCCTTCGAAAGAAAGCGGAAAGGTTCAAAAAAATGTGTTTCTTGGCAGACAAGAGTATGTAATGACTTGTGAAACAATTCCGCTGATAGAGTCGCAGGATTATTTGCAGATTATAAGCTTTCGGGCATATCGTGATATTTTGCATGATGTCTATAATCAGATTATGAAAAGCATTGTCTTTTTTGCCCTGAGTGCAGTCATATCGGTCACTATTATTCTATATTTTTCCCGTTCTTTCAGCGGTCGTGTAGAACGTTTTTTGACACAGATGCAAAAAGCGGCCGAGGGAAGCTTTGAATTAGAAGAGAGATTGGAGGGAAACGATGAAATCGCGGAATTGTATAATTATCTGGGAACCATGATTTATCAGATTCAAAAGCTTCTGGCAGAAATTTACAGAGAAAAGCTTCATGCAGAGCGTCTGACTATCCAGCAAAAGGATGCAGAATTCAAAATGCTGGCAAGTCAGATTAACCCGCATTTCTTGTATAATACATTAGAAACAATCCGCATGAGAGCACGGAGAAGCAAACAGTATGACATTGAGGAAATTGTCAAAATGCTTGCTAAGATTATGCGCAGTACATTGCAGGCAGGCGCGAGTGAAGTAATGATTCGTGAAGAAGTAGAACTTGTAGAACATTATTTAAAAATTCAGCAGTATCGGTTTGAAGAACGAATCCAATATCATGTTCATGTACAGGAAGGATTGGAAAAACTGTGCATTTTGCCGCTGATTTTGCAGCCAATTGTGGAAAATTCTATTATTCACGGTTTGGAGAGCAAGGAAGGGATTGGTACAATTGACATCAATATCTATAGTAAAAGCGATAAGACGGTGATTTGTATTTCTGATGATGGAATGGGAATGAACAAGGAAAAGTTAAATGAACTGCACAGAAAACTGAACTGTTATAATGAAAAAGGGCGGCATATCGGGGTCAGTAATGTACATCAGAGAGTAAAACTGAAATATGGAGATTCTTTTGGAGTCACAATTGATAGTGTGGAAGGAAGCTATACAAAAGTGGAGATTCTGCTGCCTAGGGCAGCAGCACTGAAAACCTTGTAATGTTCGTTTAGCGCTTTAATGAACATTCTGGATATGCATTGCAGGTACGCCCACAATTCAGGCACAAAAGGATTTCGAGGGTACATTTGTATCATGCGGAGGTTTAATTTATGTACAAAGTGATGATAATTGATGATGAGGCAATGATTCGCTGGGGGATTCATGATTTGTTGGATTGGGATGAGGAAGGCTTTCTTTTTTGTGAAGATGGGAAGGATGGAAAAGATGGCTTCAAAAAACTTATGGAAAATCATCCGGATTTGGTGTTGGTGGATATTAAAATGCCAGGAATGAGTGGAATTGAGCTGATACAAGCGGCAAGAGAAGCGGGATATGAGGGGTATTTTATCATACTGACTGGCTATGCAGAATTTGAATTTGCGAAGTCTGCAATTAAGCTCGGTGTGAAAGAATACTTACTCAAACCTATCGAGGAGGAGGAGCTGAAAGGCTGTGTGCAGAGAATCCGCGAAGAACTGAATAAAAAAGAAGGCGAGCGGGTGTATCATTCTGCAAATGAGGATATTGCCAAAGAGCAACTTCTGAGAAGGATTATTCTTCAGATGGAGACAAGGGAGGAGTTAGAGGAAAAAATTAAATGTTACCAGATTTCTTTTGGAGAGAGAATTCTCTGTGCGGCAATTCTCACAGATCGGGATTTGCTTAGCTATAAAGATGATGGAAAGTATCAAAAAAAAGTCAAATTGTTTCTCCAGGATAGAGAGTTGTACAATGAAAAGATTGTAATGGACAATCAGATGATTCTGATAAATTTCGGACTTGACTATAAAACTTGGGCAGATTTGATTTCCAGGCGAAATGAATGGATTCGCAAACGTTTTGGAAAGGGACTTTTGATTGCCGTGGGTCATAATGTAAATCAATGGTGCGATTTGTGCTACTCTTATGAATTTGCCCGTTTTATGCTCGAACAGGGGTTTTTATTTGGGCAGTATGATGTACTTTCTGTCAGTACAATCAAACAGCAGCAAAAAAATGTGGAGTGTCCATCAGCAGAGCAGTTGATGATATTGGTTGAAGTGGGAGATTTGGATGGAATCAAAGAAAGTGTGGATAAATTTGAACGGTATTGTCAGAGAAATCTAAGGAAGGAACTGGATATCAAAATTCAGATAATGTATAACCTGATGACAATTCGTAACAGTTTGGAGAAAAAATATGGAAGTCTGACGGGTCAGGTCATGGAACTGATGGAAAAAATGAACCAGTCAGAAAAACTGGATTTGCTGATGGAGTTATACTGTCAGGTTTTGCAGAATATGTGCCGTCAAATTGGAAGTGATGATGCGGCAACTGTTATTAAACGGATGTATTATTACATGGAAAAAAATTATGGACAGGACTTAAAAGTGGAAAGCTTTGCCAAAATGTTTAATTATAACAGCAACTATCTTGGAAAAATATTTCGCAAAGAAATGGGAGACAGCTTCAATAATATTCTTGATACCATACGGATTGCAAATGCCAAACGGCTGCTGCTTGAGACAGATATGAAAGTTTATCAAATTTCAGAACAAGTTGGATACAGTAATATTGATTATTTTTATCTCAAGTTTAAAAAGTATGTAGGTATCAGTCCAAAAGAATATAAAAAGGAGATGGAGAAAGGGTAGAAAGCGGAGATTTTAGGCAGCATTTTTAATTGAGTTTCTGCTGATAATAGAGTATAATAATATAAATATACATACGAAATTGCAGAAATGAGGGGAAAAAGTGGTAGAAACAAATTTAGCACAGGCAGTTGTGGCAGCAGGTGATGCAGGTGCTTATGATACAAATGTAAAATTTCTGCTGGCAGATAAACAGATATTGGCAAGGATTCTCAAATATGCTGTAAAAGAATTTCAGGAATTGGAAATAGAGGATATCATTGCTTGTATTGGCAGTGATATAGAAATTGGATCGAAACCATTGGACGCGGGACAATCCAATCTTGGACGAATCAAACAGACCATCACAGAAGACAATGTTCCAGGTGAAGGCAAAATCTTTTATGATATTTGTTTTACTGCATATCATAAGAAGATGGAAATGAAAATTCTTATCAATATTGAAGCACAAAAAACATCCAATCCAGCAAAACTGGGATATCATTTGGAAAACAGAATTATATTTTATTTGTCAAGGATGATTTCTGCTCAAAAACAGATAGAATTTTATCATAGTGATTATGACAATCTTAAGTATGTAAGGAGCATTTGGATTTGTATGGATAATGGAGAAGAGGAAGAATCCATAGAAGAGATTGGTCTTGAGAAAAAAACTGTTTTTGGAAACAAAAAGAATACAGTCGATATGGATTTAATGAGAGCCATTATTATCAATATTAGAAGTGGCAGAACAATAAGAGATTCTTCAAATAAATTGATCTTCATGCTGGAAAAGCTGCTTTCGCAGATAGATGTAGAGGAGAAGAAGCGCATATTAGCAAACAAATATGGGATGATAATGACAACCAATATGGAAGGGAGGCTTCAGACGATGTGTAATTTGTCAGAAATAATCATTGAAGAAGGCTTAAGGAAAGGGCTGGAAGAAGGAATAGAAAAAGGCATAAAGAAAGGAATGGAAGAAGGAATAGAAAAGGGAATAGAAAAGGGAATAGAAAAGGGAATAGAGAAAGGAATAGAAAAAGGAATAGAGAAAGGAATAGAGAAAGAACGTGCAAGTGCAATAGAAAGAATGCTTCGGGCCGGTGCCCTAAAGGAACAGATTCTTTCCTATGGATATACAGAAAAAGAATTGACAGAGGCAGAGTGTGCATTGTGCGAGAAGGTCTGATATAAAGGAACCATAAAATTTACATAAGAGTATAAATCAGTAAATAAGATTAGGGCAGGTATGGGCAAAGTCTCGTATCTGCCTGTTTTATGCAATCAGGAAAAAGCATAGCCTGTAATTTAACCAGATGAGATTTCATCAATAAAGCAGTTTAGATAATCCCCGATTATCACTCACAAACCAACATATTCATCAATATTCTTAGATAATTCGCATTATATGCTAAAATACCTTCTTTTATTCTAAAATAATCAATGTAAAGAAGAATACCGCATCAACAAGATTCTTTGCACAAAAAGAATAACAGGAGTATAATGGTAAAAAAGGTAATAGCAGTGGTGGGGAAGGAGGTATATATGCTGGCAATTTTATTGGTAGAAATGATGTGGTATAAGGAGGATCGGACCCCGAATGGCGCTGTTTTGCGGCGGAGCTATTATCATCCTGTAAAAATTGAGGAGGAGGTTGATCTTTCTGGAAAGGGCGTTTTTTACAAACAGTGTTATTATCAACAACAAGGAACTACGGTTTTTTCGAATGGAGATATTTTTGAAAAGAAGTCTATAGAACAAAAGAAAAAGAAGTGCCAAACGCCATTTATGCAGAAACATGAGCGGGAAGAACGCAGTGCTGCCAGGTGGTCGCGAAAAGTGCAAAAAGAAAGAGGTTCATTTTATTCGATTGAAGAGATAAAGATTCCCTATCTTACAATCAGTGAAGAAGAAAATGAAAGCTATCGTATAAAATGGTATGATAATGGGATAGGAATGCCCCGACGCAGAGGTGGTAATGAGGATTTGTATATAAAAGGTGCAAAGCTGGCAGGGCAGGCGAATATATTAAATGAGACTGCATTTCTTTTGGCGGAGGGTGAAGCCGGAGTATTGAAGTACAATTGTCGTTGTACATCTTTTGAGGGGCAGTGGTATCGATGTTATTATGTATATATGGTAAATGAAAAGCAGTTGACGCATGATATTTTTTTGAGGGATTACGATTATGAATATAGCCAACTGGCAGATTTGTTTTAATAAAGAAATGGAGTTTGGAAAGAGAGTTGTTTGATGAAAATATATGTAGATGCAGATGCTTGCCCTGTAATAGCTATCGTAGAGCAAGTGGCAAAGAAAAATAATATTCCAGTGATGCTTTTGTGCGATACCAATCATTTACTGGATTCGGAGTATAGTGAAGTGAAAACAATCGGAGCAGGGGCAGATGCCGTAGATTTTGCGCTTATAAATCTGTGTCAAAAAGGTGATGTTGTTGTGACACAGGATTATGGTGTAGCGGCAATGGCGCTTGGAAAAGGAGCATATGCAATCCATCAGTCAGGAAAATGGTATACGAATGAAAATATCGATCAAATGCTTATGGAACGGCATTTGCGCAAAAAGGCAAGACGGTCTGTTGGGAAAAAACATTTAAAAGGTCCAAAGAAACGGTCAGAAGAGGATAATATACGGTTTTTGGATTCTTTTGAAAAATTAATTCAGCACATTAAGGGGAGATATGAGCCAGATAAAACTTGAGTGATGGTGCTCAAGTTTTACTTGACTTTTAAATCTTACAGACGTACTATTTAAAATAGTAAATAAATTTTTTTACTCAAAACTATTACAAATGTAATATTAACACAAACGGGATAAATTGTTTCACTCATTATTTTGAATGAAATTTTGAATTGAACAATAACGAAAGTCTCATGAGCGTGCGCCAAAGTTACGTGAGAGCCGTAGCGTAGCGGCCAAAAATAGAAAAGGTTGGTTTGATAGAAATGAATAAAATAGAAAAAATGTTAGTTTATGCAGTCGTTGGTATTCTACTATTTATAACAACTGGTTGTCACAAGCAGCAGCAAATTGTGTTAGATATTCCAGAAATTGTGACAGATAGTGAAAGAAATCGTGAAAAAGAGAAGAACTTAAATGCTGCAGAAGCAGTTGCATCAGTATATAATGATATTTATGTAGAAGCAATAGAAACAAACACAGTGGGAACATCAGAAATAGTGCAGCGTATCATAGGCAGACTTGGTGAGAATGGCTATGCAGCAGTTGACAGTGCGAATCAGATTGATATGACAAAAGCAGAGCAAGTCATAAACTTTTGCAAGATGGTAGATGCGAAGGAGGATGCAGAACTGACAATTATTGTGGTAACAGCTACAGGAGGGTTTCAGAAATTCGACTTTCAAACAGACAATGGCAGGGTAAATATCACCAGGGCTTCTTATGAATATGATAGAGAAGGATGCCTCAAAAATATCGGCACAGTCAGCTATCCCGCTGATGTATGGCAATATACAGATGAAGGATATCTGCTGTTTGAGGGAAGTTATTTTTCAGATGAAAGATTTGTACTCATGTTAAGTGATGCATCGGAACACGCTGCACTGCGCGTATTGCCATTGAATGAACGGTGCAGGGCATTGAACCAGCAGTATATACTGCCCATTGGCTACAAACAAAATAATCTGTTTCTTTGTGATTGGAGTGAAGCAGATTTTGGCGAACTGAACTTTTATGATCTGTTTGATACTTTTTATCCAATTCTTTTTCAGAATGCTGTACCTTATATAGCAGATGAGAATTTAGGAATTGGGGCTATTTACTCTGTACCAGAAGAAATCTTTGAAGCAGCAATCATGAAATATTTCAGGATAGACAAAAGCGTACTTCAGGAGAAAACAGAATATATTTCAGAAAATGCAGCCTATGAATACAAGCCAAGAGGGTTTTATGAAGCGGAATATGCAGAGATTCCACAGCCGGAAGTAGTGAGTTATACAGAAAACAAAGATGGGACAATTACGCTTACAGTAAATGCGGTATATGCAAATGGGAATACATCAAAAGCATTTTCACACAAAGTAACAATTCGCCTGCTTGATGAGGGCGCTTTTCAATATGTGTCAAATCAGGTGATTCTGCCAGGTGATGAATATGATATGGTGTGGCATTGTAGTCGGCTGACAGCCCAGGAATGGAACGAGATTTATGGAGAAGGAATCAGAAAGACTTTGGCAGCGCCTTCAAAACCACTAGAGGTTTATTCTGGGGATATCACAACTGAAAAGGAATCAGAATCCCTTTCCAGTTTCCTTCCGCAGTCCGATCATAGTCTGATAAGCGAGGAAGAAAAGAAAGAAATGGAAAAGACGGCATTGACAGCCGCAGATCAGGTAAAAGAAGTATACAATGATGTGGAAATCATAAATGGCGAATCGTATGGTTCAAATATTAAAACATTTACCAAGGAACAGCGCAGAGAAGTAGTTAAACTGCTTGGACAAGCTGGATTTATCAGTATTACAGAAGATACAAATATGGAAAATTATGAGAAGATAGAAGAATTTTATGCTGCTTATACAGAAAAGAAAAATGCAAGAGTAACTGTATTTCATGTTAATATAGATGGATTAATAGGGGCTGTGAACTTTATTTATCAGGATGGAGAATTGCAGACTTATTATGTAGGAATCGAGTGGAAAGAAGGAGGAATACCACAAATCAAGGATACTTTGGTGCGTGATATAGCAGAAATAAAATTGACGCAAAAGGGCTATTTTATCTATTCTTATCAAGAAACAATTCTTCATGCAGACGTATGTCAGTATTGGAGAATCAAGCCATTATCAGAGAAGTGCCGGGCATTGACACAAAAATATATAGCAGGACTGAGCTATGTAAACTATAATGTTCTTGTAACAAACTGGGACAGCAGCAATGTTGAGCGTATTTTGATGCCGTGTATGTTTGAAGATATCTATCGCATAGCTACCGGGGAAAATATACCAACGAAATACGATCGAATTCCTGCGGATGTTTATGAGCAGATTATGACAACATATTTTCCAGTTTCTGCAGAACAGTTGCGAAAATCGTGTGGATATGATGAAAACAGCAGCAGTTATGCCTACGAAATGATATTTGCGAATCCATCTCCGCCGTTTGGAGAAGTGATTGATTACAAAGAAAATGCAGATGGCACCATTACGTTGTTTGTAGATGCGGTATGGACTGATTATTTTTCAGATTTTGCGTTCACAAACGAAGTGGTCGTTTTGCCGTTTGCAGACGGCACGTTTCGATATCTTTCCAATAAAATAGAGCAAAAAGAAATGGAACTTCCTGCTGTTGCTATTCAGGCCGGAAGATAATGGTATCATTCAAAGGCAGCGAAAGTACTTCTTCTCCCCAGGGCATTATAAGGTGTAAGGCATGACCTTCTGGAACCTTAGAAATAAAAAATGGTTCTGCTTCTGCCATATCATTATCCCAAGAGTCAGAAGGATATACTATCAGAGTATGTTTGTGCATTGTTTTCTTTTGAATATCCAATATATTGATTTTGCCATATACAAAAAAAGGATGTTCGTTCTCATCTGTCATTGCATCATCTGTAAACCAGGGTCCTACACTTTCCGGTAATGCTTGGATAAGAACTGCTTCGTTGTCCGAAAAAATATAACTTGCGCCTTCGCCACAAAGATAGTCACATTCAAAAATGGATTCTAAAATGCAATCGTTAATTTTGAATAGCTGATATGCTTCCTCGCTTTCACCAGAATAAAAAGAAAATACCAAATATTGTTCGGATGGGGATAGCAGCAGAAATCCACCACCATAGCCGCCCGAAGGAGGCTCTACAAGAACAGAATAGATTGTTTTGCCATTGGAAATGATGGATAAAGTAATATCTTTCTCATCATTTAACAAAATCTCATAGTTGTTATTCAGAATGAAATGTGTTCCTTTTTTCATAAAATATGGTTCCTTTCGTATTGTAAAGGTTGGTTAAATAAGATATACTTAATCTTAGTATATTTTAGCAGAACAGGCAATTATTAAATTTTTGCAGCAGGGAGATTCATATGCAGAATTTTGATATTATTAAAACACGCGCTGGCATTCAGGCTTTTCGCAAATGGAAAGGGCTGCGGCTTGAGCTTGCCCAATATGTTCGCGATAATAAAATATCACAAGAAGATTTTCGTCTGCTCGGGATATATGAATGGCAGAATGTATATGACAGGGCTTTAGATATATGTTTGCATATTTATCACCATTATAAGCAGGCACAAAGAAACTCTGGGAAGAAAAAGGATTTGGGAAAACAATTATAATAGAAGAAACGCCGATAAAAGGTAAGTGACTTTATAATGGTTAGGAAAGGAAAATTTAAAATGAGAAAACAACACAAAAAGATACTTGTTTACCTACTTACAGGCATACTGCTGTTTTCAGCGCTGGTATTATCACCTGTCACCAAGATGAATGCAGAGGCTGCACCTCAAAATATCAATAAGAAAGCCTGCTGGATATCTTTTTTGGATATGGAAGTTTTGCTGCAGGATAAAAATGAAACAGAGTTTAGAACAAAAGTTTCTGCTATGTATGATAATGTTGTCAAATATGGCATGAATACAGTGATTGTACATGTGCGTGCAATGGGGGATGCGATGTATCCATCCAATTATTATCCATGGTCAACCTATCTTTCTACAAATAGAAGTAACCCTGGTTATGATCCGCTGCAGATTATGGTAGAACTTGCGCACAAAAAGAATTTGCAGTTTGAGGCATGGATTAATCCATATCGTCTTTCCCGTGATAATAAAACTACAGCTAGTTTTAAGGCGACACCATATTATGAATTGTTCCGTCCCTATACCATTGAATACAAGGCTTCAGGCGGTCAGATTTGTCTGGCGCTCGACCCAGCAAGACAGGAGACAAGAGATTTGATTGTCAATGGTATCAAAGAGATTCTAAACAAATATGATGTGGATGGCATTCATTTTGATGATTATTTTTATGTTTCGGGTATGGCGGATTATCTGGATATTGCATCTAGAAAGGCAAATGTCAATTTATTAATTTCCCAGGTTTATCAGACAGTAAAATCCATAAAGCCTGATTGTACCTTTGGAATCAGTCCGGCAGGAAATCCCGATAATGCGCGCAGTCAGGGCGCGGATATTGACACATGGCTTTCTACACCAGGGTATATTGATTATATGATGCCGCAGATTTATTGGACAGATATTTACGTGACAAGCAGAGGAATAGAACGTATGTTTTCAAACAGATGCAATGCATGGAGTCAGCTAAACAAACAAGACCTGCCTTTGTATGTTGGGCTTGCGCTTTACAGAGTCAAAACAAATTCAAAAAGTGATTTGGGTTGGGCATCAAGCAACAATAATCTTGCCTATCAGTATGTGACAGCAAAACAGCTTGGTTATGATGGATATGCATTGTTCCGTTATCAGTGGCTTGAGAAAGATATAGCTGTCGAGGAACTAAACTATTTAAAGGCTTATTGAAAAAAACAACTCGAAATAAGGCTTGAAAAAGCCCATAAAGTGTGCTATGGTAAAGAAAAGCGGGGGATTTTCTAAATTTTAGGAGGGATTTTGATATGAAAAAAATGTTGGCTATGGGACTTGCCTGTGCAATCGTGTTGGCTCCGGCGATTTCCGTTCATGCCGCAGAAGTTGAGACTTGTTCTATCGGAGGCTGCAACCTTGGAGAATGCTTTATGGATACAGACGGCGACGGAATTTGTGGAAATCATTATTTTGTAGACCAGAATGGTGATGGGATCTGCGATTTTCACAGCTATGTGGATGTAAATGCAGATGGAATCTGCGATTTTTATGTAGATGCAGACGAAGACGGAATCTGTGATCATTGTCATGATCATGGAAAACCAGTTCCAGAAGAGACATATTTGGAGGGTGCTACAGCACCTGTTGTAACATATACAGCGCCAGCGCCTTCATATACAGCACCTGCTGTTTCTTATGATTATTATGGCTGCTATGGAAGCCGTCATCACAGAAGCGGCGGACATCATGGCGGACACTGCTGGTAATTATTTTCGATAAAACAGAGTAGAGACTATGCGTGAAGCTATTAACACAAGCTCGATAGGAGGACAAAATGCAGTATATTATTATCAACTTGCAGAATTTAATCACTGATAAAGAAGGTGTCGTTCTCCGAAAAGCGTTGTAAGGAACTGCGAAGAGTATTTTGGTATCAATTGTATTTGTACGAAATCTTGAGCTTTTTTTGGAAAAAACACCTTTATTGGAGGTGTTTTTTTTCTGCCTGAAAATAAGAAAGGAAAATGTAACAATCAGTCATTTTGCCTGTTACTGGAAAGGGAACGGTAACAGTTTAACAATATTCGTTTTATAAGAATGTTTGTGTTTAGATTCATGAAATAAATAGAAATGGAGAATAGTGTGAAAAATAAATTTTTCACACGGCAAATTTGTGCTTACGCCCAAATTCGCAGATTTTGGTAAGAATGGAGATTTTTATGATTACAATATATGGAAAATATACGAATGCAATTGTATACACAACAGACAATGAACAGTATGCAATTGATGATTATGCACGCAGTCAGCTTCAAATGATTTGTGATCATCCAAGTACAGCAGGAAGCAAGATACGCGTTATGCCAGATGTGCATCCTGGAAAAGTAGGGACTATCGGTTTGACAATGACAGTGGGCAGTTTGCTGCTTCCAAATCTTGTTGGAGTGGATATCGGCTGCGGAATGACGCTTGCAAAAGTGAAAGCAAAGAATATAGAGTGTCAAAAGTTGGATACTGTTATTCGGGACAATGTTCCAGTTGGCGGAGCAGTCAGAAAAACAAGTCATAAATACAGCAATCGGATTGGGCTTGATAAGCTGAATTGTTATAAAGCGATTGACGAGGCAAAGGCGGAACGAAGTATTGGAACACTTGGCGGCGGCAATCATTTTATCGAAGTTGACAAAGATGAGGAAGGTGCGCTTTATCTTGTGGTGCATTCTGGCAGCCGTCATCTAGGTATGGAGGTAACAGAATACTATCTTAAAGAAGGGCAGCGGGTATCACAGATGAAAAAGCAGGGACATGCGCCATATGATTTAACTTGCTTGGAAGGAGAACTGTTAGAGGATTACCTGCATGATTTAGGAATTGTTCAGGAATTTGCAAGATTGAACAGAGAAGCAATGATTGATGAAATTGCACGCGGTATGAAGTGGAAACAATTGGACAGCTATACTTGTGTACACAATTATGTAGATTTTTCAGGAGCAGTACCGATTTTGAGAAAGGGTGCAATCAGTGCAAAAGAAGGAGAACAGGTAATTATTCCGATGAATATGCGTGATGGAATTATTTTGGGAACGGGGCTTGGCAATGATGAATGGAATTGTTCTGCACCACATGGTTCAGGGCGGGTTTACAGACGTTCCGAAGTAAAAGAGCATCATACAGTTTCTGAATTTAAAAAGGCGATGGAGGGAATCCATTCCATATGCATCAATAAAGATACTTTGGATGAATCACCGTTTGCATACCGCAAAATAGAAGATATGCTAAATGTGATTGAAGAAACTGTGAAAATAGATAAAATCATCAAGCCTGTCTATAATTTCAAAGCAGGCGGGAGTGCAAAGTAGGAGAAATTTCCTGAAAGACTTGCATTATAAAATTGATTGCGCTACAATAATTCATAAGACTTTGAAAGGAGTATGGTTATAAAAATGAATAAAGAATATTCTCCAAAAGATATTGAGAAAAAATGGCAGGATATCTGGGATAAAGAAGATGCTTTCAAGGCAGGGATGGACCGATCAAAACCGAAATATTATGCGCTTGTAGAGTTTCCATATCCTTCAGGCCAGGGACTTCATGTAGGACATCCAAGACCATATACTGCGATGGATATTGTTTCAAGAAAACGCAGGATGCAAGGGTACAATGTATTGTTCCCTATGGGCTGGGACGCATTCGGTCTGCCTACAGAAAACTATGCCATCAAAAACAAAATACATCCAAAAATTGTTACCAAGAATAATGTGACGCATTTCAAAGAGCAGCTCAAATCACTTGGATATTCTTTTGACTGGTCAAAAGAAGTAAATACAACAGATGAGAAATACTACAAATGGACACAATGGATTTTTTTGCAGTTGTTCAAAAAGGGACTTGCCTATAAGAGTGAAATGCCAATTAATTTCTGTACTTCCTGCAAAGTAGGACTTGCAAATGAGGAAGTAGTCAATGGAGTATGCGAGCGCTGCGGTTCCGAGGTTGTCAGAAAAATGCAGTCACAATGGATGCTAAAAATCACAGAGTATGCTGACAAGCTGATTGACGGGCTTGAAAATGTTGATTATATAGAAAAAGTAAAAGTATCACAAAAGAACTGGATAGGACGTTCAGAAGGTGCAGAAGTTGATTTTAGGCTCAAAGAGAAAGAGGAGAAGCTTACTGTATATACAACCAGACCAGATACATTATTTGGCGCTACGTATATGGTAATTTCGCCAGAGCATCCGCTGATTGAGAAATACAAAGATGAAATAGCAAACTATGAGGACGTGAAATCATATCGTGAACAGGCTTCCAGAAAGTCAGACTTTGAACGAACAGAACTTGCAAAGGACAAAACCGGTGTGTGTCTGAATGGTATTTCTGCAATCAATCCAGTAAACAACAAAGAAATACCAGTATGGGTTTCAGATTACGTACTAATGTCATATGGTACAGGGGCGATTATGGCGGTACCTGCACATGATACAAGAGACTGGGATTTTGCCAAAAAGTTTGATATCCCGATTGTGGAAGTCGTGGCAGGCGGTGACGTCCAAAACGAAGCATTTACAGATGTTGCCACAGGGAAGCTGTGCAATTCCGAGTTCTTGAACGGACTGGAAGTAAAAGAAGCAAAAGCAGCAATGATACAATGGCTGGAAGATAAAAACATTGGGCATAGAAAAGTAAATTATAAATTGCGTGACTGGGTATTTTCCCGCCAGCGCTATTGGGGAGAACCGATTCCGATTGTAAAATGCCCATGCTGTGGCTATGTTCCACTTGATGAGAGCGAGCTGCCTTTGAAACTTCCCGAAGTGGACAGTTATATGCCTACAGATACAGGAGAATCGCCGCTTGCAGCAATGCGCGACTGGGTAGAAACAACATGTCCTAAGTGTGGAGGAAAAGCAGAGCGCGAGACAGATACCATGCCGCAGTGGGCAGGATCTTCCTGGTATTTCCTTCGCTATATTGATCCGGATAACGACAAGATGTTTGCAAGCAAAGAGGCACTTGAGTATTGGATGCCTGTAGACTGGTACAATGGCGGTATGGAGCATACAACACTGCATCTGCTGTACTCAAGATTCTGGCACAAATTCCTCTATGATCAGGATTTCGTACCATGCAGCGAGCCTTATAAAAAACGTACTTCACATGGCATGATTCTCGGCGAGAATGGTGAGAAGATGTCCAAGTCAAGAGGGAATGTTGTCAATCCTGATGATGTGGTAAATGAGTTTGGCGCAGATACACTTCGAACCTATGAGATGTTTATTGGTGCGTTTGACTTGAGTGCTGCGTGGAGCAAGGAAGGCGTCAAAGGATGCAGACGATTCCTAGAACGTGTATGGAAGCTTCAGGATATGATAGTTGATGGAGCAGGATATCGCCCAGAGATAGAAACAAAGATACATCAAACGATTAAAAAGGTTTCCAATGACTTTGAAAATCTCAAATTTAATACAGCAATTGCGGCAATGATGGCGCTTGTCAATGAGTTTTATAAGGCAAACAGCATCACAAAGGACGAATATGCAACACTGATTCTTCTGCTGAATCCAGTAGCGCCGCATATGACAGAAGAGCTTTGGGAGATATACTTTGGAAATGGAAGAGTATATCAACAGAAATGGCCAGAGTTTGACGAGGAAAAAACGATAGAGTCTACTGTTGAGATTGCTGTGCAGATAAATGGAAAAGTGAAGGCGACTTTAATGGTTGGATTAGAGGAAGACGAAGCTTCCATAAAAGAAAAGGCACATGCAGTTCCTACAATCGCAGGTCTGATGGAAGGCAAGAATGTTGTAAAAGAAATCTATGTCAAGGGCAGAATTTTGAATATTGTAGTAAAATAAAGACACAATGAAAAGCTTATAACAAGTTTTGCAAAAAAAATGGAAATTGTATATACAATTTCCATTTTTTATGTTATAGTATAAACAATAAGGTTACATAAGAAGTATGCAATAAAAGGTGCAATCAATGAGTATCAGCAGTAATGATAGAAATAACAAGAATACAAACAGAAAAAACAGTGATCATTACAGTTCAGAGTACAACCCAAAGGCGATAGAGCGTGATTTATTGCTGATAAAGCAGCTAAAGCATGGCAAAAAACAGCTTACAAGACAGCTTGCACAGGAAATATACTATAAAATAAAGGATGAGGAAATTCAATTTGCAAGCTATATTGGAGAAGAATTTGTTGTCAGTCTGTTTGAAAATATGACAGACGATCAGGTACAAAAAATCAATAAGGCAGTACGAAAAAAGAAGCAAAAAAAGCGAAACAGAAAACAATTGATAAAGATTCACAGACGAATAGCCATTGTGATGTCGGTTCTAGTTCTTGTTTTTTCTGTGCTTTGTATTAATTGGAGCCTTTTGATGGATCTGAGGACAAATTATCAGACAAAAAAGCTGCAGGCAAAGATAATTTCCGAAAAAGAAGCAGCAAATGCAGCCACAGATTCAAAACCAGATGTTTTGGCCGCTGTAGATGAAGGTACGGAATCACAAGAAAGCGCAGAACAGGTTTCAGTCACAGCAGAAGCGCTCGCAGTTACATCAGGAGAGTATGAAATCATGTCAAAGTTTACACAGCTGCATGAAGAAAATGCTGATTTTGCGGGATGGCTTAGAATACCGGGAACCAAAATTGACTATCCGGTAATGTCAAGAGAAGGTGATAACAATTATTATCTTGATAAAAATTTTGAACAGAAACCGGATAAAAATGGACTGCTCATTCTTGATTACCGGAATGATACAACGTCGGATCAGCAAAATTTAATCATTTATGGGCACAATATGAGAACAGGCGTAATGTTTGGAACACTCAAAGAATATAAGGATAAAGCGTTTTGCGACGAGCATATGATAATAAAACTAGATACCTTGTACGAGGAATGTGAATATAGAGTCGTTGCAGCAATGTTAGCGGATGTGGCATATGAGGATGAAGATGTGTTTCGCTATTATGATGCGATCGATATCAGTACAGAAGAAAATTTCAACGCTTTTAAGGAAAATATTATGGAAAATGCATTGTACACTACGGAAGAGACTATTATGTATGGTGATACTTGCCTGATTTTATCAACGTGCGACAATTATAAGGAAGACGGCCGTTTTGTAGTAATTGCAAAAAAGAAATAAAAGTACTTAATAAAAGTAAGGGGGATATATCATGTACCGGAAATTAAAAAATATATTAGGAGTTAGTCTGATGGTGCTTGCGATTGTGATTTCACAGATACCAATGCCTGAAGCACAGGCTGAAATTGCAAATACAGCAGTACTAAACACAGAGGTTGACGACATATCGGCACATACGGTTACATTCAGTATGAATGGCGGAAGTTTTGATGGAACCTATAATGGATACCGTTTTAAAGAGCAGACACCAGTTCTTGTTATTGATGACGGTGATGTGATTAGCAGTTTTCCAGATGAAAAATATGCGTCTTTTTCAGGATGCAGGACAGAACAGAATAAATGGTATACAGATATTGAATGCCTGAATGAATACAATAAAGACAAACATGTGACAGAGAGCATCACTTTGTACAAAAAGTGGTATCGTATTACTTCAGATGGCACTACATTGGCAGACAAAGGATTTCATTTGAATCCAGATGGAAGTATTTTATATAAATATGATGGGGAACAGATGCATGTGGAGATTCCTGAATCTGTGAAAACAATCGTAAAGGATGCATTTTCTAACCTGGATTCTGTGCGGGGAATCACGCTTCCATCAAGCATTAAAGAAATTGATGATAATGCTTTTAGCGGACTTAAGGATGGAGAAATCATATATATTTATGATTCAAATACATCTGCATCAAAAGATTTTGGAAAACAGTTGGATAATCAGTATGAACAGCTTGTGTATAGTGAATATCTGGATCTGGAAACAGTGGAAGAAATTGCAGGAGTTTCTTTTAATGATGAGGCGTCGAAAGAGAATACCGATGCAACAGAAAAGCCAGAGACAAAGGAAGGTTCTGATGCAGGCGACAAACCAAACGATAGTTCGGATTTAGAAAATAAACCAGAAGACAATAATGGTTCAGGCAATGTCTCAGGAGACAAACCAACAGAAAGTGAAACGGAGCCAGAAGGTACTAACACCGGGACAGAGACGGAAAGCTCAGGTACAAAAGAAAGTGAGACAGAAACGGAAAGCGCAAAGCCAGAGGAGAGCTCCACAACAGAAAGCGAAACGGAATCGGAAAGCAAAACAGAATCAGAAAGTACTGATACAACAGAAAGTGAAACAGAATCAGAAAGTTCAAAGCCGGAGGAGAGCTCTACAACAGACGAGAGTACAGACACAGAAGAAAGTGAATCAGAGGAATCTTCCAGCTCTGGTCCAATCGTTGTTGAAGAATTTACAGTTACATTTGATATTGGAATAACAGATATAGATATAGAGGTAAAAAACAAAGAAGTTTTCAGCGGAGATAGAATTACTGAGCCTGAAAGTCCACAAAAAGATACCCGCAAAATCATTAAAGATGATAAGAAGCAGCAGGAGATTACATATACATTTAAAGGCTGGTTCAAAGATAAGAACTTTTCGAAAACATGGGATTTTTCGAAGGATACAGTAGAAAGCGATACAACACTCTATGCAAAATGGGACAAAAAAACAAGAGCATATTATTATGTGACATTTGTTGCGGAGGGTGCAACCAATGTGCCAAAGAAACAAAAGCTGTACGAGGATCAAAAGCTTCAAAAACCGTCCCAAGAGCCCTCTGCCCAAAATAAAATTTTTAAGGGATGGTATACAGACAAGACCAATACATCAACCGAATTTAAGGCATGGGGAAAACCAATTACCAAAAATATGACGCTCTATGCACAGTTTGAAGAGAAAAGCTATACGGTGGTATTTCATATGAATGGGGGCGGGTTTACTGGAAAATACAATGATAGTTCTTACACAGACGCTGCAAGCTTAACAGCAAAAGTGACAGTAGGAAAAGGAATTGAGTCAGCAGTCTATCCTGGCGGCAGCTCCACTTCCGGGTTCAAGTATTCCAATTATACAACGGACACCGAATGGTACAAAGATAAGGAGTGTCTGGAACCATATACAAAAAAAGATTCCAAGGGAGCGGATACCGTGCTTTCCGGCGATTTGACCCTTTATAAAAAATGGTATTATACCTCTTCTGGATTTACGATGAATACAACGAGCAAAGTGCTTTATAAATATGGCGGGAATGTAGAGGAGGTAACGATACCAAACACTGTGAATATCATAGGGGAAAACGCGTTTTCGAGTGTGGGCAGCATATCAACCATCACGCTGCCGGATAATATATCAGATGTTCGCCCCAATGCATTCAGCGGTGTCAATAATATATCCAAAGATATTACAATTACTGGAAAAACAGAGAACGCTAAAAATACTGCAAAGAAGCTGGCAAATGAGTATCAGCATTTGGTTTACAAAGACAGTCCGGACGATAAAAGCTCTGTGGTAACTACAGCGGAATCCGGCAGCATCAAGCTGGGCGCAACCATCGCAGGAAGTGTCGGCAGCAAAACGAACAATCAGACATCTGCTGCAAACAAAAATACCAATACAACTCCAACAACGGGATCGATATCACTGGGAGCCAGCACTGTGAACACAACAGGAACCTCGGTTGTACAGCCAAATACCTCTACAGCGCCAAGTACTTCCGGGGAACAAAAGACGACAGGTACCCAGAACACGGTATCCGCAGCAGGAGGAAGTCAGTCAGGTACAGCCGCATCGTCAGCAAAAACAACAAAAAAGCAGAATGTTACTTCTGCCAGTGCACCAAGAAGCACAGAGCATATAAAGGATTCCACGCCAAAGACAGGTGATCCTTTACAATATCGTATGCTGTTAGTATGCGCAATGTTTTCTGTTGGTTCCCTGCTTGTTCTTACTGGGAACGGAAGAAAGAAGAAATCTTCTGCATCTTAGCAATATCATCAGGGGTTGAGTACTTTTTGAGAACATCGAAAATAAGCTCAACCTCTTCTTTTTTAAAAGAAATGTTGTTATCTCTGCTCACTTTGCTCAATGAGACCAGAAAAGACATCATTTCTTTTTGGTTGCTGCGGTCTATTTTGGTACTCTGAAAAAACATTTTGTCAAGAAAATCAAGCTTGTTTCTATCAATTGCCCTAAGTGCAGGGTCGTTCATCCATTCATTATTTGTTTCCATTTGAATTTCCTCCGAACATTTTTAAGATTTCATTGAGATTCATTCCGTTCATATTTGCATTCTCTGATGCTAAGTTTTCTGCCATTGCGCTAGGGTCCATATCAGGGTTCAGGCTTTGGATCAGTTCCATCATCTGTTGCATTTCACGCATACTTTTCATTGTATTGATGGCAGACATCATTTGTTGAAAGCCTTTTTCTTCGCCAGGCGCGAGATATTTATGAACTGCTTTGTAGATATTTTCTATATTTTCAGTAGGATCCATGTTTGTGTTGAAACCAGAAGGGGCGCTACAAGCATGAATACCGCTTGTAAAATTTGTAGTTCCCTTGCTGATAAGCGACATAGTATATTGAAGCTCCATATATTTGATGAGTACAGGCAGCATAGGAAAACTTTCACTTGCCATAAACGGCAGAAGAGACTTTAATATCTGGATGTGATTTGTAGTATAAAAATGATCAAATGCCAGTACATAGTCATTATCATTATCTTCCATAGTGAGCCTCCTTTTTCTGTATAATGTACATTCGGAAAATCAGATATAAACAGACTCCGAGAGTACATATGTGATGGTGAACCCTGGAGCAAAATGGTTCTCTTCATATTATATATGTTATATATATGAAGGGGCAGTTTGTATTATTACTCTACCAAAAAGAACGGGCTTTTTCGTAAATTTGAGGGTCCGCGTCATACGGACCCTCATGCATGCACGTAGACTTGATACTATGAAGCTGTCTGTGTCTAGTGCAGCGGTAGGAAACCAGAGCGATTCCTACTCAATGGTTACAAAATGGGTTTTTGTCAATTAGCATCCACAGCCGTTGTTGCATCCGCAGCTATTGCCGCATCCGTTGCCGCCACCACAGCAGCAAGAAAGGAGAATCAGAATCCAGATCCAACTTCCGCATCCGTTGTTATTGCTTTCGCATCCACAGCCACAGCCGCCGCCAAAGAGACCTGAGCCGTTGCCGCATCCACTGCCGCCGCCGCAGCAGCACAGAAGCAGGAGAATCCAGATCCAACTTCCGAAACCGTTATTGTTGCCGCATCCGCATCCACACTCTGAAATGTTATTTGGTTGGTTGCATCCGCAATGACTTGCTGATAATTCACTCATGTTGAGTACCTCCGAAGAAGCTTTTTTCTATACTATATGACCGCGTGCAAAAAGTGTTCCTGAAAAAAATAAAAAATTGAGCACCAGCGTACTCAATTTTTATACCTTAACCTGTCTCTGCAAGCAGTTTATAATAAATGATCGTAATGAAATTTTATAGTTGAATGCCTGCCTGAGCAAGCAATTCTTTCAGTTTTGCAATTTCAGCGGCGTTGTCTGCTAACTTGGCGGCGTTGTCTGCTAACTTGGCAGCGTTGTCTGCTAACTTGGCATCTTTATCCGCCAGCTCTGCGTCCTGTTCTGCTAACCGTATCTTAAATTCCACAATCTCTGGTGCAAGCAGTTCCTTTAATTCTTCACACATTTGATCGCCCTCCTGTATCATTTTTCTGAATAGTTTGATGTTTGCTTCTGATGCAACATTCACTACGGAATCTGCATTTCTTTTATCCTCTTCATTGTTCAGCTCTGCGCAGCTGACAAGCAGTTCTTGTGCCTGTTCTTTGTTTAGTGTTTTAGTCAGGGAGGTCACCCATATATGAGATTCTTTGTCAAGCTCTTTGGTGACAAGAATCTGCATCGGAAATATCATCCCGCTGATACGATAGATTCCATCTCCTTTTTTATTAATTGTATATTTTTCTTCTAACTGTTTTAAATGCTTTCTTGGCTTTTCTTCTCTGACAATGGATAATGTGGTATCCGCATCAAAAATATTTTCGGTGCCTTCTGTCTCCGCTTTATACAGACAGGCATAGGATAATACCTTGTAAAATGTCCCTGCATTTACATCATCTCCTGGTGATTTGTACTCAAAAATATTATTGCCCAGAAAAAAATCACCAATCTCATTTTGAATGATCACTTTTGGTTTTTTCTTGATAATCAGAAAGTCTATCTTAAGTGGCATTTTACTTAGGTTGTACTCTCTGATATATTGTAAGTCTTTCTTATTTTCTCTTAACTCTAGCTCCATGGCAGAACAGAATGCAGGATGCCATTGTATATTGTCTTCAATTTCCAATACTCCATAGTTCCTTTCTCTTTCGTATTTTTAAGTATAGCATATCAGAGGTTTCTATGCAACAGAGCATGTAAGCGATAATTTCATTACTGATATAGAGTAAACAGTAACATAATTTCCAGAAAATTTCCTGTTTTATTAGATAATTTATTGAATCGTGCCGATAAATATATTATAATAGAATATATTCTTTTGGGTATATCGGTTTATAAGTCAAATAAGGGGGATTTCGGATATGAGGTCATCTAAGATAAAAGGAAGAGTGCTGGCAGCTATTTTGTGCACCAGTATGATATTTCAAAGTATGTCAGTTTCTGCATATGCAAGTGAGAGTACAGAGGCAGCTGCGGTTGAGACAGAGGCGCAGAGCCAGGAGGATATTTCACCAGATAGTATGTCTGATGAAGAGGAATATGTTTCGGATAATAGCCTAGAGCGTGAAAGCGAACTGCAGCAGGAAGAAACAATATCAACGCCAGAGTCGTCTGAAGAACAGGAAACGGATAACACGCCGTCTTCTTCTGATGGAAGTGATACAGAACAAAGTTCATCCAGTGAAACGGTATCTGAGGAGTCTTCCCAGGCAGAAACGACAACAGAGGATATAAGTGCTGAGGAATCAACGCCACAAGAAACTGCATCTGAGGAGACAAGTGACGAAGAGACCACCGCAGATGAGGAAACCACTACAGATGAAGAAACGGCTGAAATAGAAGAAAGTACGCTGTATGAAGAGGAAACGCAGCTGATCACAGAGACAGAAGCAGACGAGGATATCATGCTTTTGGCGGATACCATTCCGACAGAGACTGAGACAGAGACAGAGAATATTATGATGGACGTCAGTCCGGCGGATGAGTATGACAATAGGGGAGAAAACCTGCATCTTCGTGTCAGCGGCAATAATCTGAGATCATTGAAATTTGATGAATTAAAGTATGAACTGAAAGACAGCAATGGTAATACCCTTGCTGTTCAAAACCCTTCAGTAAGGTTTACGTCTGATGGAGAAGGGATCTTGCAGCTTGAAAAAAGTAACTGGCAAAATCAGAGCACATCCCCAATCTCCATTGTGATTAAGCGGGATTACGAAAAAGAGGAAGAGGTACCAACACCTCCAGGCGGAGGCGGATCTGGCGGTGGCAGTTCAGGCGGCAGTTCTTCGGGCGGAAGTGGAACCGGAGGAACAACAGGCGGTACCACCGGAGGAACAACGACTCCAGGAGGTACTACGACGACTATTGTGACAGTTCATGAAACAATTGCTAAAAAAGAAGGGATTCCATTCAGAACTGATATTCTCTATGCAGCGTATAACGCTGTGAATGGCAGTCTAAATGTTGCCTGGACTTCTGATTTAACGCATTCAAATATAGAAGTGGTTGATGGCAGTGGTGGTATTAAATATACTGCAGTCCTTGTTCAGGGAACAAATTATTATCAGATCAAAAAGGGTAACGCCCCAGTAAAACTGGAAAAAGGAACAAACTATTTTGTAAAGTTTTCGCAGGGAGGTGTCACATACCAGAAAGAAATTACCTGGGGAGAATATAAAGAAGGGATTCCATCAAGTACAAAACCCACTCAGATTGTTGTATACAGACCCTATCAATATGAACCTGTACTTACCTATCAGACAACTTCTGAGGACAAAACAGAGATGGTAAACGGAACCTCCTATTATCTTTTCAGTCAGTCTTTTTTGTCTTCTAATGAGCTGAAATCAAAGGATGAAGTTTATGATATTGAACTTCTGAATGGCAGTAATAGACTTGGATTTTTAACCAATGTTGTGTTGGCAGAAGATAAGTGGGACAGAACTTATAAAATTGAGAATGCAGATGGTGAAGAACTCGCAAAAAATAAACCAGTAACGCTATATATGGACAATGCCACATACAATACAGTCAAAATAACCATAGAAAATGCAAAAGCAGAACCAGAGTTAGTGTTTGATAATAAGACTTTGGTAAATACAAAAATTGAGAAAGGGGAGGGTTCTGACACCACATATGTTGTAACTTTGACAGCCAATGCAATAGGAACTACAAATGCAACCATAAAAGTGGGTGATATTGAAGAAGCTTTTTCATTGACAGTCAGTAAGCCCAGTACCATTACCGAAATTAAATTTTTCCAACCTTCCGAAACTGACCAGTTTACCACGACAACGACAATAGAAGGCATTGGAAGAAGAAGAGATGTCATTATCTCAATGAATCCTAAAGAGGCGATTGGCGGTAATGACAAAATCACAGTAACTTCGGCTAAAGAAGAGGTTGTGAAGCTAGTTGAGATAAAAGATATTGATCTTCCCACTGATGGCGATCCGAAATACGCATATCAGAGCATCACGCTGGAATCAACAGGAAAGGGTGAGGCTGATGTTACAATTGCAGTTGGTGGGTTAACAACTCCAGGAAAAAAATGCCTGACCTGCAAGGTAACTGTGACAGATGGTGTTTTTTCAGACGATCAGAAGCAGGATTTGAAAAACAGAGTCGGGGCACTCTATGCAGCGACAAATGTGAACGGCAAAATCGGTGATGTACAACTTCCAAAAAACTGGACCTGGGTTAAGCCTGAGACGGAGCTGAAAATAGACCCTAATGGAAAGCTGCAGTATTTTGAGGCGAAATATCAAGAAGAAAGCTACACGCCATTTACAACGCTTCTTCCCGTAGCAGTGACACAGATCACAGGGGTATATATTACAGGAGATACACAGCTTACAAACAAGCATGACGGAAATTATCAGATAAATTTCAGACTGAGCGGTTATGCAGTGGACTTAAAAGAAAACGCAGCTTTTGCAAACTATTTAAGAGGCATTGCTACCTGTACTTGGCAGGGTGACGAGATGCTTACTGTCAAAAACAAAGAAGGATGGAGTACAACCGCTACAGCAGGGGCAACAGACAGCATTGCAGAAGGTTCCATCAGTGCTGCTGTGATTATTGGCAGCGATACATTCAAGGAAGAGCTTAATGTGATGATTTTGGCGGATCATATTACATCGATCAGTATTACACCAAAAGAGTCCATGAAAAACAGAATTAAGTTCAATTATGATGAAAGTGAAAAGGCAGTATATATAGATGAAGGAAGTGTTTCTTCTGTTGCGAATACGATTGTACTAACTGCAACAGCCAATATGGAAGGCAGAAAAGTTATCATCAATAAAGGCGTACTGAAATGGAGAGTCAATGATGATTCCCTTGCAACAATAACAGAACAGGAAGACGGAACAGTACTGCTGAAGATACTGAAAAGCGGAACAATTATTGTGACAGCAACCGCGGAGGATGTCGGCAAAAAAGAAGCATCAATAGCGATAGAGGTCAGGGATTACAAACCGCTGCTTGAATCAAAGAGCTTTACCATCAATAAATATAGTACAGAAGGTGTAGAACTTCCAATTTTTGCAGTGGAAGGCAATCCGATAACAACTATATTGATCGATGATTCAAACTTTAGAGTAGAAAAAAATGACAACAGATATTTCCTGATGATGGGAAATAAAGACCTGTACAGCGCCAAAACGACAATCAAGACAAAGATAGAAATTCGGACAAAACTAAGTACGAATACCATAACGTCAATAACGATCACAGTCACTACCAATAAGCCCAAAATAACCTTCAAAGTGAAGACTGCGCCGAATTTGTTCTATACAGATACGCAGGCTGTTTATACAGTGAGTGCATCGGGCACCGTTCTTGACATTACCAATGATGTTGAAAAGGGCAGCACAATTGTCAAAGGATTTGAAGTAACAAAGTATGATCCAGTGAAGAAACAGCTTACGATCAGAGCAAAAGGGCTGACCGCAGAAACACTTGAAGAGTTTAAAAACTCCAAAAGTCTTCTTCGTCAGGTGAAAGTTCTAGTGAAATATGATGGATATGGGACCATTCCTGAGACGATAAAACTATCACCACAGAACAAAAAGCCAACATACAAGATAAAGCCCGTTAGTACCGTTGGCGCGAAATCTTCTTACAGAACATATTTATATAATAATGCGGATAAAAAAGAGGTTGCGCTTGGAGCAGGTTCCGAAGTGACGTCCATGACAGATACTGTGACCGCAGAAAAGCAGCAGAACGGGCAGCTCCTTCTGAAATACAGCGGTACAAAGACCAAGAGTTATAAACTGTCAGTCACAGATAAAAATTGGACGGCGCCGCTTACGCTCACAGGAAAAATCACGATGGTGAAGAGCATTGCAACAGCGCTAGGTACAACAAGCGTCACAATGAACATGGCGCACAACAAGCAAACCAATGGGGTGCTGACGATTCCTGTAGAAGCCAAGAATAATATGGAGTCGATAACCAGGATAGAAACTGTCGGAGCTGACAGCAAAACCAAGAAACTGTTGGAAAGCGGATATTTAAGTATTTCTTTCCAACGCTCAGGACAGTATTTTGAGCTTGGCCTGGCAGAAAACGTTCCAGCAGGAATCAAGGCAGGCACCTATACGATTGCAGTTACAGGATATATTGCGCTAGACGGCGAGGAGTTCAAGCTGACAAAAGCAAATCTGAAAGTGAAGCTTGTGAATGCGACCACAAAGCCTGACGTGAAGCTGACAGCAAAATCCAGCATCAATCTGGCAAACAGAGAAGGTACTGCGATAATCTACACACCCAAAATTACCAATATGACAACAACAATAACAGGTGTAAAGGCTACCGGAGAGAATGCGAAATATTTCAAAACAAAACTGCTTTCAGATGGTAAGATAGAAGTTCGTGCAGTCCCTGAGGTGTCAATGAGCACAGTTAAGTATCCTCTGGGCCTGGAAATGACATTTGCAAACAATGCGCTGCCCGTCGTTAAAAATGTCAACATAAAACCAACCAATAAGCTTCCAAGCATTAAAGCAAGCGCTACAAAAGGCACCATTTACAAGGCTTCTGTAAATAATGTGAAATGGAGCGTCTACAATGCCGGAGATTTTGGCAGTATCGAAGATAAGGGAATCACTGTCGTTGAAACCAAGGCGAGCGCTAATTTTAACTTTAGCGTTTCCAAAACCAATGTGATAACAGTGAGCCTCAAACCTGAAGTGAAACGGACGATAAAGAAAGGCACGTATACAATCAGCTATCAGGTAAAAGTGAAAGATGCCGCTGCCAATGTGAAGCCAAAAACACTAAAGATGACAATAACAATAAAATAATCAAGACGAAAGCAGGAGAGCAAATTCTCCTGCTTTTTGTCGTATAGGAAATTGCGGCAGTATAAGATCATAAATTGGGCACACTGACGATTAATGTATTTCCTAAATTTGCCAGAATTTTGCGTAAAAAAACAACTTTATAAGATATAAAAAATAAAATATCTGAAAAATACTTGAAATTAACTGAAAATATAGTACAATAATAGTATATATGTAAACTATAAAAGGAGACAAAGCAGGAATGCAATTTCAAGATAATTGGAAAGGAAGATAGAATGGCGGAAATACAATGGACAGTCGAGGGCAGACGTTTTAGAAGCCAGGCAGAATATCAAGCTGCTTTGAGGGATAAAGAACTCATTGATTCCATTACCGGCAATTTTAATTTGGAGAATCCAAAGGATATTGAAAAGCTGTATACGGAATTGCGAAAACAAAATTATCAGTTTGAATCCATCGTAGGCAGGCAGTTTGACGATAATATTTATGAGTTATACTATAAACTGAAAGAAAAAGAAGCACTTCGCAGCGCTGAAAAGGAGAGAAAGAAGGAAAAAAAGAAACAGGAGCGGCAGAACTTAAAAGCTGCTCTAAAGGGTTCGCATCAGAAAAAACAGTCTGTGGGCTCACAGATGCGGCTTGAGGATTTTGACCAGGGAATGCAGCAGGAAATTCTGCATATCCTGCGCAAAAAAGAAAAGAAGCGCAAGCTTATTATCGCAGCATGTGTATTTCTGTGTATTGTCAGTTTTGGATATTTGGGGGCATATTATCAGGTATCTGCCAAAAGCGCGCAGGAATTTGAAGAACTGGCAGCCCTGAAAAAGGCAGGAATAGAGAATGCCGCGGCGGGGCCAAAGAAAATAAAAATAAACCTCACAAAGGATGATACAGAAACTCCGGATATCCTTCCAGAGTATGAAATGCTATATAATAAGAACAAAAAGCTAATCGGATGGATAAAAATTGACGATACTATAATAGACTATCCTGTGATGCAGACAGTGGATAATGAGTTTTATCTCGATCACAATTTTAATCAGGAGGAGGATAGGAATGGCTGCATTTTTATGGACTATCAGTGTGATGTGATCAAAGGATGTGACAATGTGATTTTGTATGGACATCATATGAAATCAGGTAAAATGTTTGGCACATTAAATAAATACAGCAAGAAATCGTATTATGAAGAGCATCCGCTGATACAGTTTGATACGATATATGAAAAAGGGACGTATCAAGTAATGTATGTATTCCGGTCCAAGGTTTACTCGGAGGAGGATGTAAACTTCAAGTATTATCAATTTATCAATGCCGCTTCGGAGATGGAGTTCAACTCTTATCTAAACGATATGGCAGCATTGTCATTATATGATACAGGAGTTACTGCAACCAGCAGCGACGAGCTTCTGACACTTTCAACCTGCGATTATCAGGAAAAAAAGGGAAGATTTGTTGTGGTAGCAAAGAGAATTCAGTGATTCCGGATCGTTTCAGGGGAAGAACGAAATAATCATAATGGGGAGAAACAAAATGACAACAAATAAAAAGAAAAAGAACTACAAGCTAAGAAGGAGAGTAAAGCGAACTATCGCATCTATCACAATGGCGATGGCAGTTGCTGTAGCGGCGATTCCAGTTGAAAACTACGGCAGGATGCAGGCGGCTGAGGACGATATTGCTGTGCTGAGCGTTGACCCGGATTTCAATATGGAAGGTACGGATAAAGACGGAAATAAGCGTCCATATACAGAGGATGAGAATAATACAACAATATGGAAGACGTTATATAAATCAATTGATACTTATGGGGGAGAATCAGAGAATAATTTTAATTCTAATACAGAAATGCCGATACATCAATTAAATGGTACTACAGTGGTTGATGCATATAAGGTAATTGTAGATGGAAATAAAGCAATCGTTTCTTCTAAAGGTGACCTTGATGATGTCAAGGTAAATAAAAGTGAATATCATGATTATGTGATGTTTAAGGCGGAGGATTTGACCTCAAAACTTGACAGCGCATTTTTTGAAGGTGCAAATACAACAAAGGATTTTGAATTTCAGACAGATAGCGGACCGATTCAACTGGACGGAGGAAACTATGTTCTTTCTGGAGATACAAATCAGAAATCCTTGAGTCCAATAACTGGTTTAAACAAATTATCAGAAACACTTAATAATTCAACACTTACATTGCAGAAGTTAGAAAGTACGTGGCAGCAAGATAATTTGGACAGTACTGGCGGGTATGGAAACGCATCTGTTACAACAGGATGGAATTTGAATACTGTTTTAGAAGACTATGAAAGTAATATGCTGAGTACTGCAAAAGGACAGGTAAAAGCGTACAATGATAAAATTGTAGAGCTTGAAAAGATTCAGACAAAAATAACAGGAGCTGTGTCAACTCCGGCAGAGTTGACACAGGCAGAGGTTGATACATGGACAAAGTATTCCAACGAGCTTCCATCTGAGTTTAATACAGCAAAAACGCTGACAATTACAAAAGCAAACCTGACTTCTGAAAATGGTCTGCCGAAAATTTATACATATATTTTGCAGAATTATTATGGAGCGGGTAAAGGCGGTTTGGCAGATTATGTCTTTATCAAAGGAACTTACAGAAATACAGATATTTTCTTTGCGCAGCACAAGACAGAAAAGGGCACTGGAAATTTGGATGAAAATGGCTACCTGACAGGAGGCAGTTATACGATTGTTGGTGTAAAATCAAACGCATTTGAGCAGACAGATGCGAAACCGCAGTCGATTACCAACATTTCGCTGCCCGAATCGATTGCTTTTATTGGCGCAGATGCATTTAAGAACTGTAAGTCATTAAATACCGTAGAAATTGATGCAAGAGGATGTATTATTATTGGTGATTCCGCATTTGAGGGAAGTGGACTTAATTCGCTGACCTTTACAAATACCGGCGCTAATTCCCGAACTGCTACATTGGGTATGAGAGCGTTTGCCAAAACAGGCCTGAGAGAAGGTGTTACGATTCCTTCTACAGTGACGAAAATTGGAGCAGGATGCTTTGAAAAATCAGATCTTGCAGCAGTTACTTTTGAACAGGGCGGCGGTACAGATGTCGTAATCAGTGAATATGCATTTTTTGACTGCAAGGATTTGGCGGAGGTAACATTTGCTGATCAGAGTAGAAAGTATGAAATAAAAAAAGGCGCGTTTGCAGGTGGTAATAACTGTACAGCAGGAGACGCTTTGCAGAGCTTTGCATTTCCAGAGGGAAATTTGAATATTGGATATACAGACGCAGGTGCACATGATTATATTCTGGCTGGCAGGCCAACGCTGTCGTCTGTCACATTTGGAACAAGTTTAAATGATACGATTCCAGTGAATACACTGCGAGGCTGTTTTGGACTGGCAGAGGCTCATTTTAAATCTTCAACAGCAAAATATGAAACCTATATAAGCCCTAACTTGAAAGATCCGCAACTATTCTCGGATGTTACCAATCAGTCCTTTATCGTATATGGACCCGCAATGCGATCAGACAGCCAGACAGAAGCTGATCCACGAAAATGTTCTTGGAATGGTTTTCTGGGGTATTTGATTGATGGAAAGCCTGCTCCTGTGCCATACTGTTTCACAGATGCATCAGGAACACATATTGAACTTGGATATGATGGCGGACAGTATATCGCAAGAATTGATGTGAAAGAGGGATCGGATGATGCTGTTTTGTCCAAATATAAGCTGAATCCGCTGATGCCTGAACCAACGACAAGAACTCCAGTGACAATTCCTGCAAAGATCGGAAATTATAATATTGTAGAAATCGGGCAAGACTGCTTTGAAGGGCCTGTTAAAGATAAGGTTTATCGAATCACAATTGAAGACGGGCATGTTGTAACCGTTGGAACTGGCTCCTTTAGTGGCTGCAAGAACTTGGAATGGGTATTTATTGGAAATTCTGTCAAAGAGATTGGCCCCAATGCATTTTCAGACTGTACAGCGCTTGAGAATGTGGAGTTTAGTACCACGGGCAAACTTGATTATAAGCTAGGAGAAATCAACTACCTTATTGGCGATGACGATGAAACATGGGCAAATGAGATCAGTATTGATGAAACAGCGTTTGCAACAAACTCTGATAGGTTGACGTTCCATGGTGCGATTCATAAGGGATATCGCCCATTTGAAATTGCCATGAGTGCGAATAATTCTAACTTATTAAAATCAGATAAACAGATTTGCTATAAAACTGACGAGCCGCTGAACCTCACAGTGATCAGAAACAGAAACGGCGGCAAGGCAACGTTGGTGGATTATCCTCATTACCAGGAGATTGATGATATCAACAGAGAGTATATCAAACAGAACCATGAGGGAGTTGGAGACAGCTACAGTATCACAAGTGAGTTTGAGAGAAATTGTGTTGAATCCGATACAGGAATGACTTCCGAGATGGAGAAGGCAATTGTTGATGCGTCTTTGTATCTAGAACTTCCGAGAGGTATTGAGAGTATCAATACCCATGATGACAACAATAAGGACGTCATTGATGGATTCTTTGATGCACAGAGCAAAAATGATCCAGATTTTGATTATTTGAAAGAGCATTATGTATATAACGAAGCAAATGTTACTAGTACGAACTTCAGCAACCGTATTTATGAGCGCAAGGACCTTGAAACCAGCATTCGTTCATTAGGAGGCAGCAAGAAGGATATCACAAAGCTTTATTCGGAAGACGGCTATATAGAGGATACGCAATATGAAGCGGACTATGCGCTTCCAAAAGATGAAAAGGTTTCAAGAGGCGGACTGTTCAGCGGATACTTTAATGACAACAACAAAGAAGTATCCAGCAAAATGGTAAAAGATTATGCACTGAATGCCGCCGGTGGGGCATCGGGCCTGATTGACCATACATACAGCGGACATGAATATATAGAAAACTATAATTCAGGAAATGATTACCTTACCAAAATCAAGCTGGGAACGGTGGATACTCTGCCAGATTATGCATTTGATAACTGTGAGAATCTACTGACCGCTTCGTTGGGAGAGAGCCTGGCACAGATGGGCGCGCTGCCGTTTAGAGGCTGCAAGAATGTATACAGCGTTGATGTCGGTGCAGGAAACCAGAACTTCTTAGTTCAGAATATGATGATTTTTGCAAATAATGGTGATGGTAAGACATATACGCTAAAAGAATGTCTGGAAGGACGCGGAAAAGGTGATGTTTATGGTTCCGCAGTGATTTCCGCAGGAGAATTTCCAGAAAGTGTGACGGAAATTGAGGAGCGGGCATTTGCAAACTGCGATGAACTAACCAGTGTGGATTTGACCAATACCAGCATTATCAATGTGCCAGTTGACTGTTTCAAAAACAGCAAAAAGCTTCAGCGAGTAACGCTTCCAAAGACAATTCGACGTATTGAAACAGGTGCATTTGTCGGTGTTGGAAGTGCGATAGAAATTACAGTGCCTACGAGTGATTGTGTATTCACCGCAGATGCGATAGACGGAATATCAGATGTCACAATTATTGGTTCGAAATACAAAACAGACGGAGAGACTTTGAGTGATTTGTATCACTCTTATGAGACATTGGTGAAAAATTATGGTGAGAATAAAGTGCACTTTGCTGATTATGGAAACAGCTACCATATTGACTTTGTTGACAGAGAGTTAAAATCTATACCAGATTATTCTTATTTGGTTGAAATTAAAGAAGAAGATAAACCATATAACTTAAGTGCACAGCAGATTCCTCCATCTGCACCGGAAGTAAATGGATATGATTTTGTTACTTGGATGTGCAGAGTTGGCGACGAGGTACTGACTGGAACCAAAGCAGGTGATGCAGCATTCAATAATATTAATGAAGACCGTCTGTATTATCCAAGCTATGAAGCAAATCCGAAGAAAGTCGTACCAGACGGAAATACATATACGCTGACATTTGAAAATGCGACAGCTACATTAGTAAGCGGTTCTGCTACGATAGCAGCAGGAACACAGTTAAAGAGTGGAGATAAGCTTGAGGGCGGCTCTACAATCAGCTTTGTCGCAAATGACCAGAGCAAGTTCCAGAACTGGACTGCACAGAATGGAAACACCAGCTTCAATGAACTGTTTGGCGGAAGTACAACCAACTATATTGTTACATTTACGATGCCAAACTCAGATGTTAAAGTTACCGCAAACTTAAAAACAGACGGCAGCGGCGACAATAAGCCAGGCGGTGATGATAACAAGCCGGGCGGTGATGATAACAAACCAGGTGGTGATGATAACAAACCAGGCGGTGATGATAATAAGCCAGGTGAAGATGGCAAAAAGTATAAAGTAACGGTTAATTATGGTTCAGGAAGCGGAGAGTATGCGGCTGGAGAGACTGTAAATATTTCTGCATTTGCACCAGAATCACCAAGCAAAGTATTCTCAAAATGGACGACAAACAACTCAGGTTTGGGATTTGCCAATGCAAATTCTGCAACAACAAGCTTTGTAATGCCAGCGGCAGATGTGACAGTCACTGCAAATTATAAGACGAGAACATCTGATGATGACGATGATGATGACGATGCGCCATCAAGAAGACCTGGAACAAATACAAATACTTCAACCGTACCGAACAGACCAGGCAGTTCAGCGGGAACGACAGGGACAACAGGAACTGTGAATAACGGTACCAATGGAACGACTACAAGCAATGATGGCAACAAAATTTATATTACAAAGAATGGTGTATCCAACAAGGATGTGGCTTCTATATCTGTCGATGGCTCTACCGATAACTTTATTGTAAGAATCACAGAGTCAGAAGAGGCGACGAAAGCAGTAGAAGAGTCACTGATCAACAAATATGGTTCACTCGATGGGCTTGCATATTTCCCGATGGATATATCACTCTATGATTCAACAGGACAGCATAAGATTACAGATACCTATGGATTGAATATTACTGTTACAATGCCGATTCCAGATGTACTGATTCAGTATGGCGGCAATAACCGTGTAGCGGCCGCTGACAATGGTAATTTGCAGCAGTTGACACCGAGGTTTACAACAATTGACGGTATTGCATGTATTTCCTTTGTACCGCCACATTTTTCACCATATGTAATCTATGTAGATACGAATAATCTGGTTGCAGGGCAGACACTTGATTCTACGCCTTCAACAGGCGATCCGATTCATCCGAAGTGGTTTGCAGCAATTGGTATGGCGTGCATTTCTATCTTGCTGTTTGTAACAAGTGACAATAAAAAGCGCAGAAGCTACAAGGCAGTTTAGCGCTGACTGGGCGGGCATATCAAGAAGGAGAAGGATTGGAGAATTAAGCTTTTCAATCTGCAAGTTTTGTGCTACGCAAAAACTTGAGCCATTCGCTACTCCCAAAGAACAGTCGTAGCATGGAGGCTAAATATGAAGAAAAAGCATATAGCTTTTGCAAGCGCTGCCATACTTGGAATACTCGCTCTTGTGGCTGTTGCCAGAGGAACTGGCAACGTGGCAGCCGCGGAGGATGAGCGGTTCAAAATGAACGGAACAACATTGGTTCGATATCTGGGTACTGACACTTTTGTTAGTATCCCAGATACTGTTAAAAGTATCGGTGATGAGGCTTTTTCGGGAAATGAGACAATGACAAGTATTGAAATTCCGGACTCTGTTACCTCTATTGGATACAATGCATTTAAAAACTGCAGCGCACTTACCGGAGTAAGTATTTCGGATTCTGTCAAAAAAGTGGGTCCTGGAGCCTTTGAAGGCTGCAAGGAATTAACATCTGTTACAATTGGGGAGAACGTAAGTTCCTGGGGGACGGGTGTGTTTACAAACTGCGATACCCTTGCAAAGGTGTCAATTGACAGTGACAATGACTATTTGACGTACTATAATGGTGCAATTTACAACGGAAATATGACAATGCTTTATCAGGTGCTTCCTGGGCGGGAAGGTGAGAATTATGTAATGCCTGATACTGTGAAAAATATTGATGCATATGCATTTTGGAATCTAATCAATACAAAAAATGTCAAAGTTTCTTCGGAGGTTGGCAGCATTCCCAAATATGCGATGTCGAATATGGGATCCGTTGAAAATGCAGTGATCCAGAGTTCAACGACATCAATTGAAGAAAATGCTTTTGCTAACAATACAGCACTCAAACAGGTAGTAATTCCTGCATCTGTGACCAATATTGATAAGAAAGCGTTCAAGGGGAGTTCGGATTTTAAAATTTTTACAGGAAAATCCAGCGCCGCAGATATTTTCGGCAGCAATAATAATATTGATGTAATATATAAGGCAGAGTATCCAGATGACTTTATGGACAGCAATCCAGGACTTGAGGAGAAACCAAATGTCGGAGAGTCATATGAGGATACAGAAAATACAGCAACTGATACAACACAAACAGGAGAGCAGACAGAAGAAAACAATCGTACAGAAGAAAGCAGCAATCTAGATCAAAGTACAGAGGAAGAGACAACAGAACAAAGTTCTTCGAGTGAGTTTATCAGCACAGAAGGCTATATCCATCCGCTAGATGTACCAGAGAAGGACAATGTGATAGGAAAAACTGTCGTTGCTTCCGGAAATGCAGTATTTTTGATAGATAATCATAAGGAAAAGGTTTATGGAATTCCAGACGGAGTTCATGCAGATGTCGTGTCAGGCGATGTATCTGATACGGAGGAAGATACAGAGGTAAAGGATTCTATCAGTGTGGATTATGAGAAGGAAGAAAAAGACAACGAAAGTATTCCACAGAGAGAATATTATAAACAAAAGAGCCTGACGAGTTATGAGATTCCTGATACAATAAAAAAGATTGGGAGACTGGCATTTGCTGAGAGCGGCTTAAAGGCGATTAAGATACCAAATTCTGTTACAGATGTAGAATATGGTGCATTTATGTCGTGTAAGGATCTTGCAGATGTGACAATTCCCGATACTGTTTCTTATATTGGAACGAAAGCTTTTGATGGAACTGCGTGGTTAAACAATTGGAAGGAAGAGAAATCAGATAATGATGAAGATGACTTTCTGATTGTTGGTGATGGAATTTTGATTGCTTATAAAGGTACGAAAGCACATGTTGAGATTCCTGACGGAGTGAAGCAGATCGGGGCAGAAGCATTCAAAGGCCACAAAGAAATTCTGGATGTGGCAGTACCTGCATCTGTCAAAAAGATATGTGCAGAAGCATTTCGAAATTGCAGTGAGCTTACAGGACTAACAGGCTGCGAGGGCCTTAAGACAGTTGTCCGCGGCGCATTTTATGGAACACAGGTTTCAGAGAGTGATTTTAAGTAAATGATACAAAGGAACTGTAAATTATTTTTACAATCCCTTATTTTTGATAAGTGACCGGAGAGATGTCAGAATGGAAAAACTTTTTTGGGGAATGGTGGGCGGATGCACAGTTGCATTTGGAATCCTGCTGTGTATCTATTTGAATAAGATAGGAGTGATTGGCGCCCAGCCAGAAACTTCCACAGAGACAGTGACAGAGATAGAAAGTGAGACTGGGAGCGAAAATGAGACGGAAACCGAAACAGGGTCGGATTTGGAGCTTGCAGAAGGGGAGTTTCCGGCTGATATTCGCTCTATGATTCAGGATTCACAGGAAAATTATGCGCCAGCGATGAAGGTGTTTGAGGAAGAATCCGCGCAGGCTGCTTCCAGAGAGGCAGCGGAGATAAAACAGTCTCAGTCGTCTGCGGCTTCTTCGGCTGGAAGTGACAGAAAGACAAATGGTGGTGTAGACGGAAACCGAAATGATAATCATGCGTATTTTCTTGAGGAACCTACAGAGGAAGAATCCGAAAGTGAAGAGTCTAGCACAGAACCAGCAAAATCCGAAGATAAGAAAAACAGTGAATTTGAGTATGTTCTGTACAGCGACCATGTAGTGCTTAAAAAATATATAGGTTCAGCAGTTTCTTTGGATATTCCTGATACGATTGAGGGCCAGCCTGTCACAGAAATACGAGATTCAGCGTTTGCAAGCTCCAAAACACTTACCAGAGTATCGGTGCCAGATACTGTAGAAAAGCTTGGGAAAAATGTATTTAAAAGCTGCGAACTTTTAGTGGATGTCAGTCTGCCAGACAGTTTGACAGAAATGGGAGAAGGCGTTTTTGACAGTTGTTCCAAACTTGCAAGAATTAATGTTCCTGACGGAATTACAGCGATTGGCAAGAAAGCATTTAATGAGTGCAATGAGCTGAAAACAATTACATTGTCAGATGATATTGAGAAGATTGAAGAACAGGCATTCAACAACTGTACCAAAATGGAACTCAAAAAACTTCCTTCTTCTTTGAAAACAGTAGGAAAAGAAGCATTTAATGCGTGTGCAGCTATGGCTTTGACAAAATGGCCAAGCGAATTAGAGGAGATTGGTGAGAGTGCGTTTGCAGAATGTACTGCTATAGAAGAGGTAAAGCTGCCATCTTCGATGCGCAAGATATCAGAGAGTGCATTTATGGGCTGTTCCGGTATCAAAACACTTACAATCAAGTCTGGAATTGAAGCGATACCAGAATCAGCGTTTTCGGATTGTACAGGGATAACAGAACTTGTGATTCCAAAGTCGGTTCTTAGTATTGGGGATAGTGCATTTAGCGGGTGCAGTGCGCTTGCAAGTGTTACGATTCCAAAGAATACGATTAGTATTGGTGATTCGGCGTTTTCAGGCTGTACGTTTACAACCGTTTCCATCAACAAAAAATGTTCTTATCAGGAAAATTCATTTCCATTTGAGATAAAGGAAGAACATTATTATTAGAAATGATAGATGGGCGATTCGTAGGCATGATGTGGAACAGTACAGCAGTGTTGAGCAATTACTGTGGAGGGAACCATTTGTGAAAAGAATATTGAGAAGAAGAGCGGTAGCTATTTTGTTGGCGGCAATGATATTGTTTGGGAAAATAGAGGTATATGCGAAGGGACCTACATATACTCCCATGCAGGACGTTTACTATACAAAAGAAGCTTGCGTTGTATATGCAGAACCAACATACACATCAACAGTGCTTGCGACAATTGGTGCCAATATTCCAGTTCAAGTAGTAGGAGCATATTCAAATGGCTGGTATCGGATAAATATTGGAGTTATCTGTTATGTGAAAATGGATTCTGTGACAACAGCAGGCGCGATAGGTTTGCCTGTGAAATCAGACAAACAGATTGAGGACGCACAGAAGACAGCGACAGAACTTGGGTACGAGTTTGTATATCTCAAATTAAATAAAGAAAAATTAATAAAGAAAGATATTTTTAACAGCTATATAGGGAAAAAGGCTATTTTGTATGCAAAAATTGATGATGAGCTTGGTGTTTCCTTTAAGATGCTTTACAATGATAAGGTAAAAAAAGACATTAATTTAAACATGACAAAAACAGCGTCTGTGAATCAGTTTGGAGAGCGGATTGTGGAATTTGTATTTCCAGAGGAGACAGAACTTTTTGGACAGCTTGCAATTTTCCAGTTTAAAGAAGGATATGATAAGGCTGTTACGATTATGCCGGCTGATATCGATACAGGCGATTATGTCGAAATGAATACATACTATACAGAGTTTAGTGAGTTTGCATACGGCCCTATGACCCAGGTTGCAAATATCAGGATTGTTGAGGCAGAGATACCCAATTCCCTGACAGACAATCAGCGAGCCATTATGGCTGACCACAGAAAAGGTATCAAGTATCAGAGTGATGATACAAAAGAGTATAGAAATATTGTACATGGCAAACTGCGAAAAGATACAGAGTACGTGGATTATAATTATTAGAGAGTTGAAAAGCATTTACTGGAAAAGTAAGTGCTTTTTTACATGGCGGAACTGATACAACAAATTGTAACAGTTCAGCCTAGTAGTAACAGTTCAGCTTTTCGGCTGACCTAACGGGCAT
>OFGR01000282.1_pt1 | contig 53381 bp, 42 predicted proteins | sample 1521811 | NCBI WGS metagenome assembly OFGR01 (sample SAMEA3504098, study PRJEB24116) | mouse gut metagenome | biome: mouse gut; feature: mouse-associated habitat; material: faeces | place: Denmark | collected 2011 | reverse complement strand
ATCGCAGAGTGTCTACCTGACGCTGCGACGCTCTCGCCTATATACACCTGTCTGATCCATAGTACCATGATACGACTGTATGTATCGCAGAGTGTCTACCTGATGCTGCGACGCTCTCGCCTATATACACCAGTCTGAGCCATAGTACCATGATACGACTGTATGTATCGCAGAGTGTCTACCTGACGCTGCGACGCTCTCGCCTATATACACCTGTCTGAGCCATAGTATCAGGATACGATCGTATGCATCGCAGAGTGTCTACCTGACGCTGCGACGCTCTCGCATGCATACACCTGTCTGAGCCATAGTATCAGGATACGACTGTATGTGTCGCAGAGTGTCTACCTGACGCTGCGACGCTCTCGCCTACATACATCTGTCTGGGTTATAGTAGCCGGTTAGAGGGGGATGATCGGAGTGGGATGCTGTTTGCTGATGTTTGCAAAGTAGGATGCTGTAATTTGTGGTATATTAGTTTTATGCAAATAATAACGCAAATAATTTGCTTTAAATATTTGCATTATGCAATTAGAGAGTGTATCTTTGCAATGTCGAAGTCAATATTGTGGCTTTGCGATAATTTTAGATTAAAATAATTTTTATTGAGTAATTAATATCTGAAACTATGAGAAACGACAGACAGAGAGCGGCCAGCATGGGCAAGTGTGCCGGCAGGGAAAGACCCAAGGGTGCGAGCGGACGTATGAACTTCACCCGCGAGCGGGACAGGGATTTCATCAGGGCGTGCAGCGCGGTAATGGAACGATACCGCAGGCTTGGCAGGAGTGTGACTGAGAGGCGTATAGTGGAGGAGGCATTGCGCTCCGGTGCTCCATTCTATTACATCTCGCTTGATCATTCGTTGGAACGGGTGTCGAAATTGCTGAAGGACAGCAGTTATGGTGATAGAAGTATCAGGTGTACGGCCCGCAGGGAAATGTGGTCAGAGATAACGGGTAAGGTCGCTGTGGAGCTAAACCGCGGACGATCGACGCTGACTCAGTGTGTGGCCAAGGTGCTGGAGCGCGGTTCTGCTTCGAGATTTTTCATCTCGCTGCCATACGGGATTAAAATTTTCCGCAATCACTTCAAACGTCAGGTGGGATATGAAGCGGTCTGAGGAAAGGAATGAGGCAGGGGCGAGTGAGGTTCGTCTGCAGGTGGAGCGTGTGACTGAGATGGTGTATTGCCATCAGGCTATGGCGGCCCGCCTGGCTGAGGATGCGTGCGGCGGTGGAACCGGTGGTGTGCCTATGGTGGCGAGATCGCAGCGTGAGGTACTGAACCAAATGGCGATGCGCGAGATAGTGGCTGCAGTGGCGGATGTGGGCCTGGCGGGGGCGCTTCTGCCGGCTGATGAGACTGAGGCGCTTCTAACAACGGGAGTGAGGAGCGGGATGGAGCTGACTTTGGAATGCCTGATAGAGGAGGCGGCTGCTTTTGCTGTATTGGCCTGGATTCTGGACGGGGTGCATACGGGGCTGGCCGGCAAGTATCGCCGGATGCGGGCTTCAAGGCTGGCTATGGTGGGTGGATGCCTGCGGGGGAGGGAGCGTGTGACAATAGCGAGGCGATATTTATAAATGACTTACTTAATCTTACTTACTTAATCTGATATTATGGAAACACTAATTGCACCGCAGTCGGCATGGTGGTTGCTGGCATGCTATGGACTGGTACTGACCGCTATCTGTGCGGATCTTGTGGCAGGAGTATTCAAAAGCAGGCGTATGGGAGTGCCCAGGACGTCGCGCAGGTTCAGGAAAACGGCTCTGAAGACCGGGCGTTATTTATTGCCGATGGTGTGTCTGAGTTGCATCGACGTGATGGTTATGGCTGTGTGCCGGTTTCCGCTACTGACGATGATAATGGGGGCGTTCAACATCTTCTGCGAGTTCCGCTCGGTGATGGAATCGACACACGAAAAGGAGGAGATAAGCCGTGTGTCGGACGAGATGAAGATGTTTGTCGATACGGTGGAACGTCTGCTGAAGCATTTCAGGTAGGCTACTGCGGTAAAAAATACGACCGCCGCCCCAGGTGTTAATATCCTTGGGACGGCGGCGTATGATCTTTGCCTCGCGGCGTAGGGTCTTCTTACTTGACCACGCGGCGCTCTTTGATGCGGGCTTTCTTGCCTGTGAGCTTGCGGAGGTAGTAGAGTTTTGCACGACGCACCTTACCATGCTTGTTGATGGTAACGGAGTCGATGAATGGAGACTCAACGGGGAAGATACGTTCAACACCGATGTTGTCGCTCATCTTGCGTACTGTGAAACGCTTTTTGTTGCCTTCGCCGGAGATGCGGATAACCACACCGCGGTACTGCTGGATACGTTCTTTGTTGCCTTCCTTGATACGGTAAGCGACTGTGATGGTGTCGCCGGGGAAGAATTCATCGAAACGCTTGCCTGTAGAGAATGCTTCTTCTACAACTTTGATTAAGTCCATTGTAATGAAAAAATAAATGGGTTAGCAAATGCTCGCAATATACGCGGACTGCATGTTCCGCCAGAGATTACGAAATCGGATGCAAAGGTAGTGTTTTTATCGGATATCGGCAAGTTTTTGTGGTGTAAATCGGTGTCCTACGGACACCTTTGTGTGTTTCGGCGATGCCGGGCACATCTCGCCTGCGGCTCGATGTACCCGGTTACTAATGAATCTGTGTCCTGTCGGACACCTTTGTGTGTACGTGGCTATGCCGAGGGAATCTCGATTGTAGCTCGATGTAGCCGGTTATTGGGGAGTCTGTGGACTGATGGTGCGTTCAGTCTATTTTTGATTGACCGGGTTCGTGGCGGAGGTTGTAGTGGTCGCGTTGTGCCTCGAAGGTATCGGGGGATTGCTTGAGTATGCGGGTGTCGTGGATGGGGTCGTAGCCTGTGGCGCGAACCTTCACGGTGTCGGCTATCAAGAGGGACGGACATCCTGCGGGTGCTGCGGCTTTCATGGCCGGAAGATGGAAATGGGCGGAGAGGCAGTCAAGGCACATCTGTGTGGCACGCACTTTGCCCTGAAGGGAGTAGCCTGCGATGTGGGGGGTGGCAATAGCTGCGCGCGACAGCAGGTCGGCGGATATTCGGGGTTCGCCTTCCCAGCAGTCGATCACGGCACGACGCACTTTTCCGCTGTCAAGAGCGGCGATAAGTGCGAGTGTATCCACAACCGGACCACGCGCCGAGTTGATTATGATGGGACTGTGGCGCAGACTGTCGAAGAATTCGCGGCCGGCAAGATGATATGTAGGGTCTTCTCCTGTACTGGAAAGCGGGGTGTGGAAGGTAATTATGTCGCACCGGCGGGCAATCTCGCCGAGGGAGACGAAAGCGGCACTGCCTTCGCGGCGCGCACGGGGAGGGTCGCAGAGGAGTACTTTCATATCGAGCGCGCGAGCCCAGCGCTCAACGATGCTACCTACATGGCCGACTCCGACAATACCGAGCGTGTGCTGTTCGACCGGCCGGTTCATAAGGGAGACTATCGATGAAAGAACATACTGGGCTACTGCCGGAGCATTGCATCCGGGTGCATTGTACACTCCGATGCCTGCCGATGCACACCAGTCTTTATCGATATGATCTGTACCTATCGTGGCCGTGAGTACCAGTTGCACGTTCGATTCGCCGAGGAGTGCCTGATCGCATCGTGTGCGGGTACGGACAATCATGGCGTCTACTCCTTCGAGTGCTGCGGGTGTTATATCGGCAGGATCGGCATAGACCACATCGGCGTATGGTTCGATGACTCCACGGATGAAGGGCACATGGCTCTCCACAAGAACTTTCAGACGAGCATTCTCCATAAATAGAACGATAGATAAAGCGCCCACAGGCAACTTATAAATATATATCCGCGCGTCTTCTGGCGCATGGCAATGAAATGTCCGGTCTGGAAAGCCGCGCAGGCGTTGAATACGGGTAGATAGGCCATGATGTTGCCATAGTCGGCAGCCATCATCACCAGAGCAGCGAAGGTAAGCAGAGTAATGAATCCGTTGAAGGCACGGTTGCGCGCGTTATAGGCTATCATCTTTGTGAAGTTCATTACCCATGAGCCTATGCCGACTGCGGCGGTAGCGCCGGCTATGAACAGCAGGTGAAGTGTCTCCCCGGTGTCGATGCTCTCGAATATGCTGTTGAACTGCGGGAAGCGCAACTGTCCGAGTCCGACTATACCGAATCCCGCGAGTATCCATATGGGAGTGATGAGACCCATTGCGGCGGCGAGGCAGGTGCGTGCTGAGAATACCCGCATCTGAACCATCCCCAGAAGAAATACGGGAATGAACAGCAGGAATGAGTATTGGCATACCGAGCCGAGGGCAAGGATGAAGAATATGAGGAATATGCGCCTGTTGCCTCCTGCACCGCCATAGCATGAAAACAGCAGTGCCACACACGTCAATACGGCCACAGATATGACACCGCCGCCATAGAACTGCGCCACAATGTCGGGGACTGCCATCTGCATCAGCAGAAATACCGATGCATACAATACGCTGATGCTGCGGATGAAATTGTAGACTCCATTGAGAGTCATCATCAGCACCGCGGAACAGCATGTGACGGCTATACCTGCCCATGCCGATGCTACGGGAGATGCAATCCACAGGTTAGGCGATGGCAAGGCTATGCCACGGTTGCCAGTGAAACTGACAACAATCCCCTTGCGGAAAGCCCAGAATGCCGCCGCCGCACAGACAACGGCGGTAAAGACAACCATGCCGCGCGATTGCAGGACGCGCGTGACGGTAGTGGAATTCATATTTTGACTTATTTTTCCAGCGAAAGGAGATCGCGGCCTATATCGCGGCGGAAGTATTTCCCTTCGAATGATATGGCGTCGACTGCCGCATAGCTCTTGGCAAGGGCTTCGCTGACAGTGGGAGCGAGAGCTGTGGCAGCAATCACACGGCCACCAGAGGTGACGACATCGCCTTCGGGAGTGAGTGCCGTGCCGGCATGGAAGTATATGCAGTCGTCGGGTTCGGAAGACAGGCCTGTGATCTTGAATCCTTTGGGATAACTACCGGGATAGCCACCTGAAACCATCATCACGGTAGTGGCCGCGCGCGGGTCGACACCCATAGGCACATCGGCGAGATCGCCGGAGGCTGCGGCTAAAGCAGCCTGCACCAGATCGCCGGTGACACGAGGCATTACCACCTCGGTCTCAGGATCGCCCATGCGCACGTTGTATTCAATGACCATAGGATCACCACCTACGTTTATCAGTCCGAAGAAGATGAAACCACGGTAGAGGATGTTGTCGGCCCTGAGACCGTCGACAGTCGGGCGTATGATGCGTTCCTCGACCTTGCGCATGAATTCGGCGTCGGCAAAAGCTACCGGGCTGACTGCGCCCATGCCTCCGGTGTTGAGTCCGGTGTCGCCTTCTCCGATGCGCTTGTAGTCTTTTGCCTCGGGGAGTATGCGGTAGCCTCCGTTGCCGTCGGTGAGCACGAATACCGAGCATTCTATGCCGCTGAGGAATTCCTCGATCACGACAGTGGCTGAAGACTTACCGAACATGCCTGATAGCATGCTGCGGAGAGCCTCTTTGGCTTCATCGAGATTGTCGATAATGAGCACACCCTTACCGGCGGCAAGACCGTCGGCCTTGAGCACGTAGGGCGGTTTGAGCGATTCGAGAAAGCGGCATCCCTCCTCGGCGGTCCCGGCAGTGAAGCTGCTGTAGCGTGCCGTGGGTATGCCGTGGCGCATCATGAACTGCTTGGCAAAGTCCTTGCTGCCTTCAAGGCGAGCACCTTCCTTGGATGGTCCGAGCACCGGTACGCCGCGGGTTGCGAAGTAGTCGTAGATACCTGCCACAAGCGGATCTTCATTGCCTGCCACGACGAGGTCGATATTGTTCTCGTCAACGAAAGCTGCCAAAGCGTCGAAGTCGAGAGGCGATAGCGCCACGTTCGTGCCGTAGCGACCGGTGCCTCCGTTGCCGGGAGCGATGAACAGATTTCCGCAAAGTTCGCTTTGCGAGAGTTTGCGTGCCAGCGCGGATTCGCGGCCTCCTGAACCAAGCAAGAGGATGTTTTTGCCTTTAATGCTCATTTTTATTCGGTAATATATGTGGTGGTGAGATTGTTTTTTACTGCTGCTTATCCTGATCAGCGCCTGTATCGCCGGACTTGCGTCCGGGACGCCATCCCCTGCGTTCACGCATGAACGGGCCTTCCTGCGGTGGCAGTGAGGGGCGCTGACCGGTGATCGAGTTGAGCGCAGACGGATTTCTGCGTGCATTCAGCGGGTTCTCGCTGTCGGTGCGGCGGGGTTCGTCGGTGGCAGGACGACGGCGGAAATCTTTCTCGGGACGCCTGTTGTAACCTCCGCCACGGTCGTCGCGGAAAGGCGCTCCACCGTTTCGGTCGAATCGGCGCTGCGATCCCGGCCTGGAGGAGTGACGCCTGTCGTCGCGGGGCTCACGGTCGTCATGGCCGAAGCGGCGGGAACGGGGTGCATCGTCGCGGCGGAAGCGATCACGGCGCGGATCTCCTGAATGTCTCTGCTGCTGAGGGCGGCGGGAGCGGTCGGAGTCATCGCTGTCGGTATGGGCTTTGAGGCGGCCTCCGGATTCGAGGAATGATTTCTTATCGCCGCCAAAGATTACGAATTCGCGAAGCTCGCATTCCAGCGCTCCGTTGAGCAACGGAATCTTCTGCGAGGGTGCGAGGCCGATGCAGTTGAAGTATTCGTCGCGGTATCCGATAATCCATGCGTGCCATCCCTGGAAGACGCGCTTCAGACGCTGTCCGATGGTATTGTAGAGACCTTCCATGTCGGGGGCTGATATGCGTTCGCCGTAGGGGGGATTAGTGATCAGCACGCCTGCGGGTGTGGGAGCTTCTTCCCAGGTAGCGACAGGCTTGACCTGCAGGTTTATATATCGGCCTACGCCGGCACTGCGTATGTTGCGTTCGGCTATGGCTATAGCCCGGGGAGATATGTCCGAACCGTAGATCTTGTAGTCGAATTCGCGCTCGGCGGAGTCGTCGTTGTATATGCTTTCGAAAAGTTCGGCGTCGAAGTCCTTCCATCTTTCGAACGCGAATCCGCGCCTGTAGATTCCGGGGTTGATATTGGCGGCAATGAGAGCGGCTTCGATCAGGAATGTGCCTGAGCCGCACATCGGATCTACGAAGGGGCTGTCGCCTCTCCATCCGCTCATGAGTATTATGCCGGCGGCAAGGACTTCGTTGATCGGCGCTTCGGTCTGTTCGACACGGTATCCGCGCTTATGAAGCGATTCGCCGGAGGAATCGAGCGACAATGTAACTCGTGTGCCTGATATATGGACGTTGACCATAGTGTCGGCATCCTGCAAGCGCACTTTGGGGCGCTTGTCTTCGCCGTAGCGGTCCTGAAAGTAGTCCACGATGGCGTCTTTGACGCGATATGTGACATAGCGGGAATGGGAAAACTCGTCGCTGTAGGCCGTGACGTCGATGGAGAAGGTCCTGTCGAGCGAGAGGACGCTGCTCCAGTCATACCCTTTGACTTTGTCGTAGAGCTCATCGGGATCTTTTGCCTCAAAGCTATAGAATGGCTTGAGGATACGCAATGCGGTGCGGCAACAGAGGTTTGCCTTGTACATTATCTTAAGGTCGCCGTCGAACTGCACCATCCGTCGTCCGGGCAGTACGTTTGTGGCTCCAAGGTCGCGCAATTCCCCGGCGAGCACTTGCTCAAGCCCCTGGAATGTCTTTGCGACCATCGTGAAATTGTCGTTCATTACTTCAGTATTCTATTCGGTTGCAAAGTTAGTTATTTTTTTTGTAAGCGTGTTATCTGACTGAAGTAAAATACATGATAAAAGGAGGTTGTGATACGATGACGGTTAAATTTCTTAAAGATCAATGGTTTATGCAAACATACACATTCAGATTTTATATCTAACCAATGAACCGCAGCCTCTGATGCCTTCCTTTATTATCTTGAGGCATTGCGCCTCCGGTATCTTGATTTTTGTGCCGACGGCTATGAAGTCTTCAAGCGTGGGCTCTCCCTTTCCGTTGACAGATGTGGCATGCTGCCCGTTGTAGCCTTCAGCGCATAGGGTGAGGTCGTAGGCCGGAGCAAGCCTCCATTGCTTATCGACCACCATAAAACTGAAATTTTTGCAGTGGTCATCCCTGTTGTCGGTGAGGTAGTTGAAAATCATCCGACGGTACATTTGAAGAACATCATCAGTATTCTGTGTAATATATCCGGTCAGAGCAAGCAGATTGGAATAGTCGAGAACAGGCTCACTGAGCGATACTCCAAGCAACCCGCCGGCGGTGGCAATATGCAGTCGATTATCATTTGAATCTATGTCAAATCGACGGGAAGCAAAGTATTTTCCGTTGATAAGTCTGAAATCAGGGACAACGATGCCGCAACGTCGCGCCGCCTCATTGTAGTCATATTCTTGCCGTCCTATATCCTGAGGGTCGTATGTGTGGCGAAATTTTACAAGCCAGTGTCCCGTTTCATCCGAGAACACCGCCTTTGGACGAGCGCCGCCGCTATTACCGCTATTATAGAGCAATAATCCTGCGTCGGCATCCTGTTTCTCTTTTAAAACTTCCAAAGCCTTTTGTTGCAGCAAGTCGAAATCACTTATTTCATCTTCTTTCGCAAGAACATGAACAGGTGAGTATGTCAATGCGCCCATTCCGCCTTCACCGACAAGAGCAAGCCGGTCAAGCGAAGACAAAGCCAAATCATCTATACCCTCGCGTTGAAGTGCCTTGTGAAGCAAATAACGGCCATAGCCATCCGGCAGACTGTCCTCGAATATCCCGAAATTACCATAGAAAGGTTGTGGTTTAGCCACAAACACACCCGTTTTCAAGGGCAACTCCAGGGGAGATATGCTGAATCCATCGGCAAGCCACTCCGGAGCGTATTCAAAGACACACAGACGGTTGTCGGGTGTTAGTGAAAGGCGGCCAACGAGTCGGTCGCGATATTTTACTTCGAGTCTGTCTATCTTTTTTATCATTCTTACTTCTTCTGTTTCGGATAAGCCTTTGTCTTACCGGTATTTTTGCGTATCAGCGCCAACTCCTCCATAGTTGAGAATTTCGACTCGGAGAAAATGCCTTTAATCTCACCGGAGTAGCCGAGAGCAGCGGCAAGTTTAATGAGATTGGTCAGAGATATCAATCCTTTCTGCTCAAACCGTGCCACATTACTCAAGGGCACATCAGCCTGACTCGATATTTCCTCCCGGGTCAGTCCCTTTTCCACACGACGCTTCCGGAAATCAGCTGAAATCAGCAGACCTATATCCTCGGCAGACGGCAGTGAATATGTGTCAAGAACTGATAATATATTAGCGGTTTCTTTTCTCATTTAGTAGATACAATTCAAATATTACTACTTACAAAGTTAGTGAATTATATCGAAATGTCCAAATATATCACCAAGATAGTGCGGCACATCACAAAATTAGTGAGGAGGTTTTGACACGGATGGTGGTGTAAATCGGTGTCCTCACGGACACCTACTGCTCATCCATGCCTCCCGGGCACACCTCGCCAATGGCTCCGGTGTACCCGGTTACTAATAAATCAGCGTCCTCCGGACGCCCTCTCCTACATACTCCTGTCTGAGTCATAGTGCCGGGAGAGGACCAAATGCTCCGCAGAGTGTCTACCTGACCACTGCAACGTGCCATGCTGAGGAGTGTCCTGTCGGACGCTCTTTGATCTGTGTATATATATATTATACGGTCAGCGGGACACTGGTGTTGATACCGGTGTCCCGCTGTGTTTCAGGGGTGTTGTGTGGCGTGACGCTTGTCAGTCCACCTTTCCTCTTGTCTTGGCTTTGAGTTTGGTTTTTTCTGTGGATGAGGAGTCGAGGTCCTTTTCCTCTTTCAGGTCTATTTCGTTGCCTTTGTCGTCTATTACGCGGTATTGCAGATATGCGAGCGATTCGTCGGGTATGATCTTGAATTTTCGTCCGAGTTCGCGTCGCCATTTTCCATAAGTGGAGAAGATTCCTTTTTTGATATATGCATCTACAAACGGATGGATATACATCTTGAAATCGTTGATTCCAAGGGTATTGATCAGGTAGTCGATCTTCTCGTGGAGGGTATCTGTGAACAGAAGCGATGGCTGTACTTCCCCTCGGCCGAAGCACGATGGGCAGCTTTCGGTGGTAACGATGTCGAGCGCGGGGCGAACTCTCTGGCGAGTGATCTGCATGAGCCCGAATTTGCTTAGCGGCAGAATGTTGTGTCGTGCACGGTCATTGGCCATGACTTGTTTCATGTGCTCGTATAGCTGCTGGCGGTGTTCGGCTTTGTTCATGTCGATGAAGTCGATGACGATTATGCCTCCCATGTCGCGCAGGCGGAGCTGGCGTGCAATTTCGTCGGCGGCTCGCAGGTTCACTTCAAGTGCGTTGCTTTCCTGGTCGTTCGTCGCCTTTGAGCGGTTGCCTGAGTTTACGTCGATTACGTGCAAAGCTTCGGTGTGCTCGATGATGATGTATGCCCCGGACTTGAAGGTTACGGTTTTTCCGAACGACGACTTTATCTGTTTTGTGATATTGAAATGGTCGAAGATAGGTACGTCGTCGTCGTATAGTTTTACGATGTCCTGACGTTCGGGGGCTATGAGAGATACGTATTTCGCGATCTGTTCGTATACATCTGCGTTGTTGACCCAGATTGTCTCGAATGATGGAGCGAAGATGTCGCGCAATTCGCCTACGACGCGGTTTTGCTCCTCGAATACGAGAGCCGGGGCTTCCTCACGTTGGGCTTTAGCTATGGTGTCCTCGAAATTTTTGATGAGGACTTTAAGTTCGTGGGCGAGTTCGGCAGCGCGTTTGCCTTCGGCTGATGTACGGATTATGACGCCGAAGTTTTTGGGTTTGATGCTCTCGACGAGTTGTCTGAGTCGGAGTTTCTCCGCGGTTGTCTTGATTTTCTGCGAAATCGAGATTTTGTCCGAGAAGGGAATGAGTACCATGTACCGTCCGGTGAAGGACAGTTCTGTGGTCAGCCTGGGACCTTTTGAGGAGATTGGCTCCTTGACGATCTGGACGAGCAGTTTCTGTCCGGGTTGAAGCCTGTCGGGAATTGTACCGTGCTTGTCGATGTCGGGGAGGAGCTTCATCTTTGGCAGTTGCGGAAGTTTTTTGTTGTCTTCGAACAACTGCTTGAGGAATGTTGAATAGGAGGAGAATTGAGAGCCAAGGTCAAGGTAGTGGAGGAAAGCGTCCTTTTCGTAGCCTACGTTGACGAATGCGGCATTCAGTCCGGGCATCAGTTTCTTGACTTTTGCCAGGTATATGTCGCCGACGGCGTAGGAGATGTTGCGCGCCTCCTGCTGGAGCGATACGAGGCGCGAGTCTTCGAGCAGTGCGATTGATACTTCCTGCGGTCTGACGTCTACAATTAGTTCACTTTTCATCACGGTTGGGAATGATATAAAACGGGAAGAACAAACCGTTTGCCCGATGATCGCCTGATGGCGTCGTGCAGGGAGGTTTGTTCTAAGCCGTTGTCATACAAGAGAGGTGCATCTGTCGCTGTGCGGGATGTATATCCCTTATTTGGTAAGATGTCACCCGCCTCGCGGGGCGGAGTCCTCCGTGTTGCAGTCATCCGGTGGGGATGTGTCTGCAGGAGGACGCCACGCCGATACCACGGCATCGGTAAGAGCCGGGTCATGCCGTCTTATTTCTTCTTATGACGGTTTTTTCTGAGACGTTTTTTGCGTTTGTGTGTAGCCATCTTGTGACCTTTACGTTTTTTTCCGCTGGGCATTTCAGTAGCTTTTGTATGGTTAATAATATATTGTGAAATTTCTTTGATTCCGGCATGTGCCGGGGCTTTATCAGGATCGGGTGATTCTTACTTCACCTCTTCCATGAATACCTTTGCGGGCTTGAAAGCGGGGATTTTGTGCTCAGGTATGATGATTGTCGTGTTCTTGGATATGTTGCGGGCTGTCTTTTCGGAACGAACCTTGATTATGAAGCTTCCGAATCCACGCAGATATACGTTGTTGCCATTTGCGAGAGATTCTTTCACTACTTCCATGAACTTCTCGATGGTTTCGACAACATTAGCTTTGTCAATGCCGGTTGTCTTGGCAATTTCGTTTACGATGTCGGCTTTAGTCATTGTTGTTTCTTTTTAGTGTTTATGATGGTTTATGCGATATCCGGAAGGGATGGCCATTAATGGCCAAGAGTCAATTGGTCAGCAAGTTAAAGCCCCCGTTGCCGGAGGCATTGATTTTTGACAGTGCAAATATCGTAACTTTTTTTCAAATGTAGGCAATCTTTGCGTAAAAAAATGACTATGACTATCAATATTTTAAGTGTGAAAGCGTCCGTTACGACCGCCGGAAGGCGGCTTGCGTGGCGGAAATGCATGCCTTGTTATGGATTATTAACGCGAGGTGTGGAAGTTTATACCAAAAGTTATCCTTTTTTGGAAATCCAATCTTTGGCTAAAATTCTTAACTTTGCACCGTTTTTTAGTGTGGTGTGCCACATTTATAAATATGCGCGCAGGAAGATGCGTGCTTTCAATATTGCAATATACAGAAATTCAAGAATATATATTATTATTACGATGAGAAGCAGATTTAACCGTATTGCTACCACCGCATTTGCCACCGTGACACTTATGGCAACAGTAGCATCTTGTTCAAAGAAGTCGGACGGACAGGCCGCTCCGCAAGCGCCCTCAGTCGCGACTATTGTCGTTGAGCCGACTACCAGCGATCTTTCAACCTCTTACCCGGCAACTATAAAGGGCAAGACAGATATAGATATCCGTCCGCAGGTGACAGGTTTTATCACCAAGGTACATGTGGACGAGGGCGACCGTGTGCGCAAGGGGCAGACATTGTTCACTCTGGATCAGGTGCAGTTTGAGGCTGCTGTCAATCAGGCGTTGGCATCAGTGGAAGTTGCCCGGACGGCAGTGGAGACAAGCCAGCTGACAGTGGACAACAAGCGTCGTCTGCTCGACAAGAACATCATCAGCGAGTATGAGTATCAGATGGCAGCCAACGCCCTGGCGCAGGCCAAGTCGCAGTTAGCACAGGCCAACGCTCAGCTTGTGAATGCCCGCAAGAATCTGGCTTATACGGTAGTCACCGCTCCATCCGACGGTGTAGTAGGTTCTATTCCCAACCGAGAGGGCTCGCTTGCTTCGCCGTCGTCGGCACAGCCTCTGACAACGATCAGCGATAACTCCAAGGTCTATGCATATTTCTCACTCAACGAGAAAGATATACTTGACATTACCGACGGTGGAGCATATAGCCTCAGCGAGCGCATCGGCAACATGCCTGCTGTCTCTCTCCGTCTGGCCGACGGCACTGTATATCCCATCGAGGGTAAGGTGGCTACTGTGTCGGGTGTGATAGACGCTTCGACAGGAGCAGCCAGTGTGCGTGCCCTTTTCGACAATCCTTCCGGTCTGCTGCGCAGTGGATCTACCGGATCTGTCGTTATCCCCACACGTGCCGACTCGGCTCTGATCGTGCCCCAGAAAGCCACATTCGAGGTGCAGGATCTGCGTTATGTATATGTAGTTGATGATTCGTTGCGCACACATCAGACACGTATCCAGGTGCTTGACATCAACGACGGCAAGAATTTCGTTGTTACCGGCGGCCTTAATCCCGGCGACCGTGTGGTTGTGGAAGGTGTAGGCACGAAGGTGCGCGACAATATGGTCATCCAACTTGCACAGGCTGCTCCTGCAGCGGAAGCAAAATGATCGGTGTCCGCCGCGTTTTTTCACAGCAAGAAATCTCCCAACGAATCATAGAATTCACCACAATATTAAATAAATGAAATTAGACACGTTTATTAACCGTCCGGTGCTATCGACGGTTATATCAATATTTATCGTGCTGCTGGGTATAATCGGCCTGCTTTCGCTGCCGGTGACTCAGTTCCCTGATATCGCGCCGCCTACGATCCAGGTGTCCACCACCTATACAGGTGCGGATGCCCAGGCTGTGCTTAACTCTGTGATCGCTCCTCTTGAGGAATCGATCAATGGAGCACAGGGCATGACATACATGGAGTCTACCGCAACCAATACAGGTTCGGCTACTATCAACGTTTACTTCGAGCAGGGCTTCGATCCCGACATGGCTGCTGTCGATGTGCAGAACCGTGTGGCCAAGGCCCAGAACCTGCTGCCTGCCGAGGTGACGCAGGTGGGTGTGATCACCCAGAAGCGCCAGACCTCAATGCTCGTGGGTATCTCCCTTGCTGATCCTACAGGACAGTATACAGAGGAATTCCTTGAGAATTATATGAAGATCAACATCATCCCGGAACTCCAGCGTATCTCCGGTGTGGGTGATGTTATGGTCATGGGTGCTGACTATTCGATGCGAGTGTGGCTCAAGCCTGATGTAATGGCACAGTATGGTCTGATGCCTACCGATGTGGCTGCGGCACTTGCCGAGCAGAACCTCGAGGCTGCTCCCGGTGCTTTCGGCGAACAGGGCGACCAATCGTTCCAGTACACTATCAAATACCGCGGACGTCTGTCCACTCCCGAGGAGTTCGGCAACATTGTGGTGCGTGCATCGTCGAACGGCGAGGTGCTCTACCTTAAAGATGTGGCTGAGCTTGAGCTTGGCCGTGTGACATACGGATTCCACTCGACATACAACGGCAACCAGTCGGTGATGTGTATTGTGTTCCAGACACCGGGATCAAATGCAACCACTATTATCAACGACTGTCTTGCATTCGTTGATGAAGTGAAGAAGGATCTGCCCGCAGGTCTGGAGATCTTCGTCCCGATGAACAACAACGACTTCCTCTATGCCTCGATACATGAGGTTATCAAGACGCTCATCGAGGCGTTCCTGCTCGTGTTTGTGGTGGTATACATCTTCCTTCAGGACATACGATCGACTATCATTCCTTCTGTAGCCATTCCTGTGGCTCTTGTGGGTACATTCTTCGTGATGAAGCTTATCGGCTTCTCTGTGAACCTTATCACACTCTCGGCGCTTGTGCTCGCGATTGCGATTGTGGTGGACGACGCGATTGTGGTGGTCGAGGCGGTGCATGCCAAGCTCGACGTGGGCTACAAGTCGTCGCGCCGCGCTTCGATCGACGCCATGAACGAGATCGCCGGTGCGCTTATATCCATCACCCTTGTGATGATGCTTGTGTTCATCCCTGTGAGCTTCATGTCGGGAACTTCGGGTGTGTTCTACCGTCAGTTCGGTCTTACTATGGCCATTGCTATTTTCTTCTCTGCTGTGAACGCGCTTACGCTTTCTCCGGCTCTGTGTGCTGTCTTCCTCAAGCCTCACACCGACGAGCATGGCAAGAAGAAGACGTTTGTGCAGCGATTCCACGAAGGCTTCAACACCGGTTATGACCACTTGCTCGGTCGCTACCGCAAGCTTGTGAGCTTCTTTGTGAAGGCCAAGGCTCTGAGCTTCGGTATAGTAGGCGTGTCTATCGCCGTGCTTGTATGGCTTATGAGCACTACGCCTACAGACCTTGTGCCATCGGAGGACACCGGAACGATCTTCGTGATGGTGAACCTGCCTCCTGGTTCGTCGCAGGAGCGTACGGGCGAGGTGCTGCACGAAGTGGATTCTCTGATCTCTACCATACCTGCTGTGGAAGGACGCCAGATGATCAACGGATATTCGTTCATCGCCGGACAGGGTGCTACCTATGGTACGTTCATCGTGCGATTGAAGCATTGGGACGAGCGTAAGGAAGACCATGAAAGCTCGGATGCTATCATCGGTCAACTGTATGCCCTCACATCGCAGGTCAAGGACGGAACAGTGGTTGTGTTCGCTCCGCCTATGATTACCGGTTACTCAGTGACCAACGGTTTTGAAATCAAGATGCAGGACAAGACCGGTGGAGACATCAACCAGTTCTTCGCAGTGGTGCAGGGCTTCCTGGCCCAGTTGAACGCCCAGCCTGAGATCCAGATGGCCTACACGACGTTCAACCCCACATTCCCACAGTATATGCTCGACGTGGATGTGGCCAAGGCAAAGCAGGCCGGAATCTCCCCCACGACCATATTGACTACCCTGCAGGGATATTATGGCGGTATGTATGTGTCGAACTTCAACCGTTTCGGTAAGATCTACCGTGTGATGATGCAGGCCAATCCCGAGAGCCGTGTTTCTCCCGAGACACTAAATGCCATCAAGGTGCGAAACGGCAACGAGATGGCGCCGATCGCCAATTTCGTGAAGCTATCGCGTGTCTATGGCCCTGACCTTCTGAACCGATTCAACATGTTCCAGAGTATATCGGTCAACGGCCAGCCCGCACCGGGTTATTCTTCCGGTGACGCACTTGCCGCCATTCGCCGCGTAGCAGCCGAGACACTCCCCCAGGGCTACGGCTATGACTTCTCCGGTATGACACGCGAACAGGCCGGTTCGTCCGGTTCGGGTACTGCCGTTATCTTCGGTCTGTGTCTGCTGTTCGTCTATCTTCTGCTTTCTGCCCAGTATGAGAGCTATTCGCTGCCTTGGGCTGTGATCCTGTCGATACCATTCGGTCTTATGGGTTCGTTTATCTTCGCCAAGATGAGCGATATTTCCAATAACATCTATCTGCAGATCGCCCTGATCATGCTCATCGGTCTGTTGGCCAAGAATGCGATCCTTATTGTGGAATTCGCGCTCGACCGTCGCAAGACCGGTATGAGCATCGTGAATGCGGCCATTTCGGGAGCTACCGCGCGTCTGCGTCCTATCCTCATGACCTCGCTCGCCTTGATCATCGGTCTTCTGCCTCTGATGCTGGCCCACGGTGTAGGTGCTAACGGAAACCGTGCTCTCGGAACAGGTTCGATCGGCGGCATGCTCATCGGCATGGTGCTACAGGTGCTTATCGTGCCTGCGCTGTTCGTAGTGTTCCAGACCATTCAGGAGCGTATATCGCCTCTGCAGTGGAAGGACACCAACAATGCCGGTATCGAGAGTGAGATCGAGCAGTATTCTGTAAAAAATCCAAAGTAATCCCTGCAAAGACATCATAATCATATATGAATTCCAAAATAATGATAGCAGCAGGTGTTGCAGTTGCCCTCTCGATGGGCAGCTGCAACATCTACAAAAAATATGAGACGCCTCAGTCGTCGGCACTCACCAAGGAATATGCCGAGGCCAAGGCAACAGAGGTCGATTCAATGGCTTTCGGAAATCTCGGATGGGAGGAGGTCTTCACCGATCCGGTGCTCGCCGGCCTTATCCGTCAGGCGCTTGACAACAATGTGAACCTGCGCAACGCCCAGCTTAATGTCGAGATTGCCAACGCGCAACTCCGCGGTGCGCGTCTGAGCTACCTGCCTTCGTTGGTGTTCGCGCCTAATGGCGCCGGTGTTTCGTACCAGAAGTCGGCTCTTTCGTGGACTTACCAACTGCCGTTGCAGCTGAGTTGGGAAATCGACATCTTCGGTAAGCTTCTCAATACCAAGCGCTCGGCTCAGGCCGCTGTGCTTCAGAGCAAGGCTTACGCGCAGGCAGTGCGATCGCAGATCATATGCGGTGTGGCCAATACCTACTATGCAATGTCGTCGCTTGAAGCGCAACTTGATCTTATGACCACCACCTCGAAGCTGTGGCATGAGACCGTTGATGTGATGGCCGACCTCAAGGAAGCCGGTCGACTCACAGAAGCGGCTGTGGTACAGAGCCGTGCCAACTATTACAGTATCATGGCCTCGATCACAGACATCCGTACGTCGCTCGATGAGTTGAACAACACTATGTCGCTGCTGCTCAACGTAGCACCACGCACGTGGGAGATTCCTTCGACAGTGACACTCGAGGCTCCTGCTATAGTGCGCGACGGTGTGCCTATGCGCGAACTTGCCGCACGTCCTGATGTGGCGGCAGCCGAGCAGAGTCTGGCCGTGGCCTACTATGCTACCAATTCGGCCCGCGCGTCGTTCTATCCCGGACTGAATATCACTGCGGCGGGAGGTTTCACCAATCTGCTCGGTTCGGCAGTGCTCAACCCCGGCGACTGGTTCCTTCAGCTTGCAGGGTCGCTGACAGCACCACTTTTCATGCGTGGCCAGAATATAGCCCGCCTCCAGGCCGCCAAGGCACAGCAGCGTCAGGCACTCAATAATTTCGAGTATGCCATTCTCAATGCTGCGGCTGAGGTTAGCGATGCCCTCACAGTGTACGAGAATTCGTCGGAGAAGGCAGGATATGTCGACATTCAGGTCGATAATCTTGAGAAGTCTGTCGAATACACTACCGAACTTCTGAAATTCAATGGAAGCACTACATACCTTGAAGTGCTTACAGCCCAGCAGTCTCTCCTTCAGGCACAGATACAGCAGATCAGCACACGCCTTTCGCGCGCTCAGTCTGTGATCTCGCTCTACCAGTCGCTCGGAGGCGGACGATAATACTTTAAATCTTACCATTATGATAAGTCCATTATCCCATGTCGACCCCTCTGCCAAGATTGGCAAGGATGTCACAATCCATCCGTTCGCATACATTGACGCTGACGTAGAGATCGGCGATGGCTGCGAGATCAAGCCATACGCCAGCATCTTGTCCGGCACACGTATGGGGCGCAACAACAAAGTGTATCAGGGCGCAATCATCGGAGCAGATCCTCAGGACTTCCGTTGGAAAGGCGAGAAGACCTACTGCTATATCGGAGACAACAATGTGATACGCGAGAATGTGATCATAAACCGCGGTATCAGTACTGCAGGCGGAACACGCATAGGCGATGGCTGCTTTGTATTTGCCGAGACTCATATCGGACATGATTCACATATCGTGGGGCGTTGTGTCCTTGGCAACGGTGTCAAGATCGCCGGTAACGTGATTGTGGACGAATGCACTATACTCTCGTCGGCAGCGATACTCCACGAGGGTGCTCATGTAGGCACATGGTGCATGGTCAAGGGTGGATGCCGTATCTCCGGCAACGTGCCTCCTTATGTGATTGTGGCCCACAATCCTGTGGCCTACTATGGAGTCAATGCCACAGTTATGCGCCACGACGGGGATTTCTCGGAGAGCGACATCGACGATGCAGCCAAGGCATACCGTCATATCTACCAGTGCTCGACAAGTGTTTTCAATGCCCTACGCCGTATAGAGGAGGATATTCCGGATACGCCGCTTCGCCGCACTATCGTGGACTTTATACGCGGATGCGATCTCAAGCTTTGCGCTCTTCCTCAGATGCTTGACTGATTGATAATAAGTAAAAATGCCGCGGCAGACACAACTTCACCCCTGATAGGGTCTGAAGTGTGTCTGCCGCGGTTGTATTTTTGTACAGGTATGATCAGTTGCTTTGGAGATTCTGGGGATAGTAGAGCCAGTTGCGGTAGCGTGGTCCCATTGTGGCCAATATCTTGTGCCAATAGGCATCGTCAGATCCGGTGATCACATCGTCGGGGCGTACGGCAATGTCTGCCACGGCCCATGAGCCTTTTTCAAGTTCGTCTTCAAGCTGTCCGCAACTCCATCCGGCATATCCGATTATGAATCGGATCTTGCCTTCTGTAGGATAGCCCGAATTGATATAGCCAAGCACGTCTTCGAAGCTTCCGCCTGCATAGAGGCCGGGAGCGAATTCGTCGCATGAACTGATGATGTCAGGACCGAGAGTGTGGATGTAGAACAATCTGTCGTTGGCCACAGGGCCTCCGAGATATACAGGAATGGACTCGGTGTGGCTGTTGCGCTCGACGCATGGCAGGATGTCGGGCATATGGTAGGCCGTAAGGTTGTTCAAGACCATGCCAAGCGCACCTTCGCGGGGTGAGAATTCCACAAGGGCCACTACGGAGTGGTTGAAATAAGTTTCGTCCAGGAATGGCTCGGACACAAGCAGAGCACCTGCAAATGGGGCACGCTTTATAGTGTCGATGTTGAATATGTCGGTTCTGATGCGTTTCATGATCCCTTGTCCTTTGGTTGGTTTGACATCGTTTTGTAACACTTCTCTGTTTATATAACAAAGCTCGGGGCTAATTTGTTATTGAGTGTAATAATTACTATCTTTGCTGAATAGAGGCAGGAGCTTTGCGTCACTTTCTGTCCGTCGTGTGCGGATGGTCTGCCGCGGGTGTCTGCCGGTCCGTAAGGTTGTTTATTCAATCTCTAAAAGTACGTATAATTTTTAAGACGGGCATTATAAAGTGTCCGCGTTATAAATAAAAGAAATAGATATGTTGCAATTTATCTGCGGACAAAGCGACCGCTATTCTCAGTCCGAGCTTGCCCAGATGGCTATCGAGGGAGGCTGTGTGTGGATACAACTCCGCATGCCGCAGGATGCCGATGCCGGTTATCTTCGTGATACAGGGGCCGATCTTGTGGCCATGTGTCGCGACGCGTCAGCATTTCTGATATTTGAGGATATGCCGGAGCAGGCGCGCGAGATGGGAGTACACGGTGTGCATATCACCCGTGGCGGCCTGGCCCGTGCGGTTGAGACCCGCGAGTTGCTTGGTCCTGAGGCTGTGGTCGGAGTAGAGCTTGCCACACTTGCCGATATTGATGCTGCGCAGCGGGCCGACATAGACTATGTGTCGCTTCCGGCTTCTATGGAGGTTGAGCGTTGCGCCGAACTTATAGCGGCTGCACGTGCAGCCGGACTGACCATACCGGTTGTAGCTACCGGCGATATTTATCCTGAAGACGTGGAAGTGTTGCTTACGGCAGGATTCAGTGGTATCGCTGTGGGTAAGGCGATATCGGAAAGTAATGATCCCGTGTCTGCGACAGAGGAATTTCTTACGCTGCTCGGCAGAGCGGACTGACGAGCATGCGGCCTAAGTCACGAATCTTGCCTGTGCTTCTGCGTGTGGCGCTCCCTGTGGCCATTGGCGCTGTAGTGTTCATATGGCTTTTCCATGACGACTTCACTCCGGAGACATGGAATGCCGTGGCATGGACACCGTGGTCGGTGATGGCTGTGGCACTTGCGTGGCTTGCTATGGCAGGGCGCGATTTCGGGCTAACGTGGCGTTTCCGAACTCTGTCGGGAAAAGATCTCACCTGGCGCGATGCACTGAGGGTGGACATGATGTGTGAGTTCACATCGGCAGTTACACCTACAGCCGTGGGCGGAAGCGCTATGGGCATTGTATACCTGAATCATGAGGGCATGGACATGGGCCGGGCGGCCACGGTCACAATGACGGCTCTGTTTCTCGACGAACTGTTTTTTGTAGTAGTATGTCCGCTCATATGTCTGCTGATGCCTCAGGAGGCATTGTTCGGTGCGGAGCAGGGTGGTTTCGGAGAGGGAATACGCATAGCATTCTGGATCGTATATGCCGGTCTGGTGGTGTGGACTGCGCTTCTTTTCGCCGGAATATTCCTTAGTCCCGGGAGTGTGCGCAGGTTGTTGCTGTGGATCGCAGGATTGCGGATCTTTCGCCGTTGGTATACAGCCACGGACCGCATGACGGCCAATATGGTGTCTGCCTCCAAGGATCTGCGAGGGCGTCCGGCGGTGTGGTGGATCAGGGTTTTCGGGGCTACGGCAGTGTCGTGGTGCTCGCGTTTCTTGGTTGTCAACGCCTTGGTGTGGGGATTTGCCCCCGAAGCGCCGCAACTGACGGTTTTCTGCCGCCAGTTTGTGATCTGGGTAGTGCTTATCGTAAGTCCCACACCAGGTGGTAGCGGACTCGGCGAATGGATCTTCACAGAATACTACAGCGACGTGGTCGGATCGGCCGGCGTGGCGCTTGTGCTTGCCTTGCTGTGGCGTGTGGTGAGCTATTATATATATCTGATTCTCGGTCTGGCGGTGCTCCCGTCGTTCCTGACACCGAGGAAACAAAAATTGAAAACCATTCATTCTTCATATCATGACAATCAAACGACTGCTGACAACTCTTGTCCTCGCCCTGACTCTGGCTCAAGGCATGCTGGCTGAAAGGCTTGTCTACGTGTTGCCGTTAGGCGAGGAGATCGGCCCTCTGACGTGGTTTTATACCCGCGACGCCATAAAGGAGGCTAAACAGATGCGGGCCGACCTGCTTGTGGTGCATCTGAATACATACGGAGGCGCTCTTGTCGACGCTGACTCGATACGTACGGCATTGTTGCGTTGCGAGATACCGACAGTGGCATACGTGGATCATAATGCCGCTTCGGCCGGTGCGCTCATAGCTCTGGCTTGTGATTCGGTGTATATGTCGCCCGGCGCGAGTATGGGCGCGGCTACGGTGGTCGATGGCTCCGGAGAGGCACTCCCCGACAAATACCAGAGCTACATGCGTTCGCTGATGCGGTCTACAGCTGAGGCTCACGGACGCTATTGGAGCGAGGCGGATTCGGCGTTGCTTTGGCGTCGGGATCCGCTCGTGGCTGAGGCTATGGTAGACCCGCGAGTGATTGTTCCCGGACTGATTGACAGTACGAAGGTACTTACGTTCACACCGGAGGAAGCTCAGGCATGGGGCTATAGCGACGGCGTGGCAGTGTCTATGCAGCAGATGCTTGATCAGTTGGGTCATTCAAAGTCGGACATGGCGCGTTATACCCCCACATTGACTAACAAGATACTGGGTTTCCTGAGCAGCATGGCTGTGCAGGGTGTGCTTATAATGCTTATAATAGGCGGCATAGTGATGGAGCTTAAAACTCCCGGACTTGGGTTGCCGGCGGCTACGGCACTTATAGCCGCCGTACTGTATTTCCTGCCCATGTGTGTCACCGGAGTGGTGTCAGGCTGGGTGTTGCTGATGTTTATTGCCGGCCTGGTATGTCTGGCAATGGAAGTCTTCGTGATTCCAGGTTTCGGAGTGGCCGGTATAGCCGGTATAATCGGAATTGCCGGTTCGATAATAATAGCGCTTGTGCAGAAAGAATCCATAATGGATGTCACTATCGGCGATGTGGCCTATGCCTGCATGCTGTTCCTCGTGTCGCTGGGCGGAGCGCTGTTGCTGATATGGTATCTGTCGTCGAAATACGGGCCGCGCTTCGTGAGGCGCACCATCGAGCTTGAGCGTGCGCAGTATGTCCGCGACGGCTATGTGGGAGTCGATATGACGCCTGCGGCCAAGGTTGGCTGCAAGGCGGTGACTGTTACCGACATGCGTCCGTCGGGCAAGATAGCCATAGGAGATGATACCTACGACGCCGTGGCCATCGACGGCTATGTGGATGCCGGTACGGAAGTGTCAGTTGTCAAATACGAAAACTCGCAGTTGTACGTGAAATGATCCTGTTTCCTAACGCCAAGATAAATTTGGGCCTCGACATTCTGAGCCGCAGGCCCGACGGCTACCATGAGGTAGCTACAGTGATGTATCCTCTGCCGTGGTGCGATGTACTCGAGATAGTGCCATCAAGCGGTAGCGATGCTACGCTTACCGTAAGCGGACGTAGTGTCGGCTGTCCGGTAGAGAAAAATCTGGTTATGAAAGCATACCGCGCATTGCAGGAAGCAGTACCCGGACTTCCTGCCGCTGATATCTACCTGCGCAAGATCGTGCCTGATGGGGCCGGTCTTGGCGGAGGCTCGTCCGATGCAGCTTTCACGCTGCGTGGGCTGAACGATCTGTTTGCTCTCGGGCTTGACGATGCTTTTCTTGCGTCGGTGGCTTCATCGCTTGGTGCAGATTGTCCGTTCTTCATCTACAACAGGCCTATGCTCTGCACAGGTATAGGGACAGAGCTTGAGCCAGTCGATGTGCCTTGTGTGGCCGGTATGACAGTCGGGGTTGTAAAGCCTGCGGTATCAGTGCCGACACGGGATGCCTATGCGGGAGTATGTCCGCAGATCCCGGAAGTGGCATTGGCTGATGTAATAGCTGATTTTCCGTATGGTGATTCAGCCCGAAGGGTGTGCAATGCATTCGAACATAGTGTGTTGGAGGCCTATCCGGCAATCGCATGTGTCAAGGATACATTCCTGAACGATGCCCGTCTGCCAAGACCTGTGTATGTATCGATGTCGGGAAGTGGTTCGGCTGTCTATGCCCTGTATTCGCCCGGTAGCTGTTCCGCTGACAAATTGTCAGCAGCCATGCAGGAGGTCTTTCCGGACTGTGATGTGTTCAGTTCGGTAATGGCCTGAGCAAACGTTTCGGTGCGAAAGTTGTTATATAATGTGATGAATCAGCCGTCAGGGCTGATTTTGGCAATGTTTTTGCTGTAGATATATGAAGAAGCCTAAATTTTTCAAGAACAAACACAAGCGTATGGAAAATAAAGCCAACGAAAAAGATAAAATGAACAGTGTGGCGGAGGAGAATGCCACCAACCAGCCCGAAATCGAGGATGTGAATGTGGAATACGTGGATGGCCAGCCCGCAGAGGAAGGTGAAAGCGATGCCGCAGCCACACTTGCAGCCGATCTTGAGGCCACACAGGCCGCTTTGGAAAAGGAGCGCAAGGAGTATAAGTTTCTGCTTGCAGATTTCGACAACTTCCGCAAGCGGGTGCAGAAAGAAAAAGCTGAACTGATCCGTAACGGTGCTGAAAAGGCAATGGCCGGTCTGCTTCCCATACTTGACGACTTCGAGCGTGGACTCGAGGCGTCGAAGTCGGTAGCCGACGCTGAGTCGGTTCGTCAGGGAATGGAACTGATCTACAATAAGTTTGTGAAATACCTCGACCAGAATGGTGTCAAGGCTATGGATAGCACTGGTGCGGACTTCGACGCCGACTTCCACGAAGCCATAGCAACGATTCCTGCGCCGTCGCCTGAACTCAAGGGTAAGGTGATAGACACCACGCAGAGGGGATATATGATAAATGACAAAGTACTCCGCCATGCAAAAGTGGTGGTAGGAGAATAATCACCACCGGCGACATGGAAAAAAGAGATTACTACGAAGTGCTCGGCGTAAGCAAGAACGCCACTAAAGATGAGCTTAAAAAAGCATACCGTAAGCTGGCCATCAAATATCACCCGGACAAGAATCCGGGCGACAAGGAGGCTGTGGAGAAATTCAAGGAGGCTGCTGAAGCATACGATGTGCTCAGCGACGACGACAAGCGTGCCAAGTACGACCAGTTCGGGCACAATATGGGTCCGCAGGGCTTCGGTGGTTCCGGCGGCGGCTTCTACAGCGGCGGCGGAATGTCGATGGAGGATATTTTCTCGCAGTTCGGCGATATATTCGGCGGCGGCTTCGGTGGCTTCGGCGGTTTCGGCGGAGCTACGGGAGGTCGTACACGGACCAAACGTCAGCGTCGCGGTTCGGACCTGCGCATAAAGGTGAAACTGACACTTGAGGATATAGCCAAGGGTGCTAACAAGACACTGAAGATACCTACGTATGTGAAGTGCGAGAAGTGCAATGGCACAGGTGCGCGCGACGGTGTGGCATTCGCCACATGTAACACGTGTCACGGCACAGGCAGTGTGACCCAGGTGCAGCATACCATACTCGGCGACATGCAGAGCACGGCCACATGTCCTACCTGTGAGGGTAGCGGTAAGGTGATAACCGAGAAATGCCAGCACTGCCACGGTGAAGGTGTCATAAGAGAGGAACGCACTGTATCTTTCAACATTCCGGCAGGTGTATCCGACGGCATGACGCTCACTATCAAGGGTAATGGTAATGCTCCGCGTGGAGGTGGCGTGAACGGCGACCTTCTCGTGGTGATCGAGGAGATAAAGCATCCGGAACTGATACGCGACGGCAACGACGTGATCTACAATCTGCTGCTTGATCTGCCTACGGCAATGCTCGGCGGCAGTGTGGAAGTGCCCACTATAGGAGGGCGCGCGCGCCTGAAGATCGCAGCCGGTACGCAGCCGGGCAAGGTGCTGCGACTGCGCGGCAAGGGTCTGCCTTCGACTGAGGGCTACGGCACAGGCGATGAGCTTGTCAACGTGATGGTGTACATTCCTGAAAAGCTCTCCGACGAGGAGAAAGCTGCAGTCGAGGCCATGCGCACATCACCTAACGTGACTCCGACCGAGGACGAGAAGAAACGTATATTCTCGAAGCTGAAGCATATTTTCGAGTAATCTCCTGACGATTGAATATATTGAGGGCCTGCACACCGGAATTTCCGGAGAGCAGGCCCTTTTTTCGGAGGTATGGTTATTAAGATCTTATTTCCCGGGGAGCCTGGAAATAATCATCCGGTTTATTGCATCTCTTTCGTCGCTGTTCAGTCCGATAGTGTAGCATAGTCCTGCTGCGACAATGAATCCTGCGGATGATGTGGCGAGTACAGAGACTGTGCTTGCGCTGTCGAACACAGTGAACCAGAAGACAGCCGTAACTGCCGCTGCCGAGCATAATACTATGGTTTCCCTCACTATCACCGGTGAGATCTCAGAGATAAAATCATTGTAGAAGAATTTCCGGTAGTATGCGAATTTGATGCCTGCGCAAAGCAGGCTGCTGAGTATGCATAGCCAGATTACATATTCGGGAGGGAAATTGCAAAATTTCAGTCCGGCGTATGCCAATCCGAAGCACAGAATTTTGGGTAGTGTGAGGTAGATGATGAATCTGCTGATGTGCCCAGTGGCGTTTATGGCCATGTGGAAAGTCCCGCCCATTGAGAGGAACAGGATTTCGATCATCAGCAGGCGTGTGAACAGCACTGAGTAAGGTGGGACTTCAGGCAGCCATATGCGCAGCACCCATTCTGCACAGAAGAATGCTGGTACGGTGAGCACGAGCATCAGCAGGAAAGACAGCTTGGATGTCTGCAATACGAGGCGGTCCATCTGCGACAGACGTCCGGACGCATAGTGCATCGTTATCTGCGGCTGGGCGGCCATCTGGAAGCCGGTTACGAAATTGATGAGGATTGATTTAACGTTGTAGGCGATACCGCGGGCCGCATTCACTACAGGTCCGAAGACTACATTGAGGAGGATGTTCATACCTTGATCCACGAATATATCGCCGAAATTGCCAAAAAGATTCCAACCTGAGTAGCTGAGAATCTCGCGCATTTTATCGCCCGATACTTCGATTCCGACGCGGCATTCACTGAATTTTCTTGCCGCCAACCAATATACTGCGGTTATTGCGCCTGTCACAATCGCCGTCAGCGCCGCATAGAGTTCGAGCTTGTCGAGAGGAATCCACACGAGAAGGAACACGATGAGTAGTTTCAGTACAGATTCTATCACACTTGTGTATGCGAAGAATCCCATGCGCTCGTGTGCGATGAAAGCGGCATTGAAGGGTATGCGCAATATGCTGAAGATCATCGACAGCACAGAGTATTGATAAACGGCCATTGCGGCAGTCATGCGTTCCGGAGGTATCACCAGCACTTTGGCCACAACCCATAGTCCGACAGTCTCGGCTATCAGCAGGATGGCTGCTATGAGGATCAGGTATATGGTGAATGTGACCTTGAATACGTGACGCTGGGAGTCCAGGTCTCCCTTGCCAAGCTCGAAGGCGAAGAAGCGCGTGGAGGCAGCCGACATTGTGGATGTCAGGAATGTGAACATAGCCACAAATCCACCTATCACGTTATATACACCGAAGTCCACCACTCCAAGTGTGGCCAGGACTATGCGTGTTGCATAAAGCGACACGCCTACTGTCACCAGTGTGCGTGTATATAAGAATAATGTGTTCTTTGCTACTGTCGAATTGCTACCCATGCCTGATCTGCTTTGTCGGTGTCAGTCGTTGGCGAACAGGTCGCGTGTGTATACTTTGTCGGTCACGTCGGCCAGGTCGGGGCTTGTGCGGTTGGCGATTATCACTCTCGACAGGCGTTTGAACTCGTCGAGATCGTTGACCACGCGTGATCCGAAGAAGGTGCTGCCGTCCTCGAGCACAGGTTCGTAGACAATGACCGTTGCGCCTTTGGCCTTGATGCGCTTCATCACACCTTGGACAGAAGATTGCCGGAAATTGTCGGAATCGGTCTTCATTGTGAGCCTGTACACACCGATAATGCATTCGTCCTCGTTCACGGAGCCGAAGCTGTTGCGGTCGGAGTAGGTATAATATCCGGCTTTGCGCAGCACCCGGTCGGCGATGAAGTCCTTGCGGGTGCGGTTGCTCTCCACGATGGCGTTCATCATGTTCTGCGGCACGTTGGCATAGTTGGCCAGCAGTTGTTTGGTGTCTTTGGGGAGGCAATAGCCTCCGTAGCCGAACGATGGGTTGTTGTAGTGTGTGCCTATGCGCGGGTCAAGACCTACACCTTCGATTATGGCACGTGTGTCGAGTCCTTTGACCTCGGCGTAGGTGTCAAGCTCGTTGAAGTAGCTGACCCTGAGGGCCAGGTATGTGTTGGCGAACAGTTTCACGGCCTCAGCTTCCTTGAGTCCCATTATGAGGGTGGGGATGTCTTTTTTCAGAGCGCCTTGAGAGAGCAGTGATGCTAATGTGTCGGCTGCCCGGGAGAGCATTCCGAGGTCGGCGACTTTGAGTATGTCGGCATTCTCGGCCTGGAATCTCGGATCGTCGATTATCTTTGGCACGCCTACAATGATGCGCGACGGGTAGAGGTTGTCGTAGAGCGCGTTGCCCTCGCGCAGAAATTCGGGAGAGAACAGCAGATTGAGTCTGCCGACGCCTTTGGCGGCATATTTTGAGTAGAGCGAGCGGCAGTAGCCAACCGGAATTGTGGACTTTATGACCATCACAGCACGGGGATTGACCTCGAGCACAAGGTCTATGACTTCCTCGACGCGCGAGGTGTCGAAATAGTTGCGCACCGGATCGTAGTTGGTAGGCGCGGCGATAACCACAAAGTCGGCGTCGGCATATGCCGATGCTCCGTCGAGAGTCGCCCGCAGGTCGAGCGGCATATCACGCAGGTATTTTTCTATATAGCTGTCGCGTATGGGAGAGCGGCGGTTGTTCACCATCTCCACTTTCTCAGGTATCAGATCGACGGCTGTCACTTGGTTGTGGACTGCAAGCAGAGTGGCGATGCTCATGCCCACATAGCCTGTGCCGGCCACAGCTATGTTGTATTTTTTCATTAGGTCATGTGATTGGTCATTGCAAAGTTAAGCACATTAGTCCGAAATAGCAAAATGTGCAGGCTTTAGTTTGTCCGCAGGTGTATTGTCCTATGGGTGGATTAACTTTGATTTTGATTAGTGGCTAAAAATAAGTAACTTTGCGGGATATTTTTTACCATCATTACCGCATGAAAACTGTTATTAACAGGCTTACGTTGTTGTTTGTCGCTGTGGCCGTAGCGTTGTCCGCTGCGTCGCAGGAGCAATTCAAACGCAGTCTCGGTCAGGAATCGTTTATTCCAAAGGGCCAGTGGATCACGGGCGTGTCGGTTAGTTATTCGCATTCGAGTCAGGACAATTACCAGTTCCTTATCATAGAGGGAATCGATGGAGATACTTACTCTTATAAAGTGTCGCCTATGGCAATGTATTGCTTCAAGGACAATCTTGCGGCGGGCATGCGTCTGAGCTATCAGCGTCAGCGCACGCATCTTGACAAAGCTGATGTGATAATCGACTCTGAAACAGAGTATAACGTGGATAATCTGTACAGTATATCCCACAAGTTCTATGCTACGGCTGCTTTCCGTAATTATCTTTCGTTTGGCTCGTCGAAGCGTTTCGGCCTGTTCAATGAAGTACAGCTACAGTTCGGTGCAGGCGAGTCGAAGCTGTGCAGCGGTAGCGGGCAGGATCTCACGGGTACATTCTCGCGCAGCTATTCGGTGGATATAGGCCTGGCGCCCGGAATCGTGATGTTCCTGAATAACTATTCGGCCATAGAGGTGAATGTGGGTGTGCTCGGTTTCAGCTATGACCACACGCGCCAGGTGACAGACCAGGTGTATGTGGCGCACTATAATACGAAAAGCGCCAATTTCAAGATAAATCTGTTTTCGATAACCTTCGGTGTCACGTTCTACCTATGAGAAAGCTTAATATCATAAAGATAGCCGCAGCGATAGCTGTGTGTGCCTTATCCTGGGCCGGCGCGTCGGCATCCGAAATGTCAGCCGACACAGTGTATCTTGTGGTGCGCGACACGGTCTATATCGAGCGTCCGGCCGAGCCCGTTCTGCCGGTCAATCCGGCCGACGAAAAAGTGATAGTCGGCGAAGATACAGTGTCGATAATTCTGCCTGAGCGCAATTTCGGGCGTTACGACCGCGGTCTTTACAATTATCTGTTCGTGCCGCGAGGCCGCTGGGCTTTCGGGCTGACGGCAAGCTACGGTGAATTCAGTTCTGAGGATGTGCAGGTATTGTCGGTGTTGTCGGATTTCGACTTCAAGGGCAAGATGTACTCCATAAAGCCTTCGGTAAGCTACTTTTTCCGAAACAACCAGTCGGTGGGTTTCGTGCTTGATTATTCCCGAGGCGAGGCAAATCTCGGCAGCCTGAGCGTGGATATAGATGATGACCTGAGTTTCAACATACATGATGTGAGCTACTACAGCGAGAGCTATACGATGAGCGTGGCTTACCGCAACTATGTGGGACTTGGTCGAGAGAAGCGCTTCGCGGTATTCAACGAGGTGGCTCTTGCATTCGGCAGCGGTTCGTCGCGTTTCAAGCGGTATTATAACGACGAACTGCGTGACACGCGCACTTCCACCACCAAGGCTTCGCTGAATTTTTCGCCCGGTCTGTGTGTGTTCATTCAGGATAATGTGTGCTTCAATATCTCGTTCGGTGTGTTCGGTATCAAACTTGAGAAAGAGCGGCAGAGCACAAATGGCGAGGACGAGGGCTCAAGATTCTCGTCGGGAGCGAACTTCCGCTTCAATATCTTCAACATCAACTTCGGGATAGCCGTGGTGATATAATCGGTTGATCATGAATACAAGGAGAAGACATAGTAATATATGTATGGTGTCCGCATTGCTGGCAATAGTCGTGCTGTGCGGATCGTGTATCAAGAATAATATTCCCTATCCCCGCATACAGGTCAATTTCAGACAGTTTGTGGTCGAGGGGCAGACTCGCCAGGCGCAGATAGACTCGGTGAATATGGTGCTTACGGCATATATCGGCGAGACTGTAGACCCATATGATGTCCATGTGACTGAATATGCCATCACACCTAAGGCTGAGATAGTGGATAATCCGTTCGACGCCGGTGGTGTCGACATGTCGGCAGATATGGTGCTTACCTTGAGGCTTTATCAGGACTACAAATGGGTGGTGCGCGCTGTGCAGGACATACGCCGCTACTTTACGGTCGAGGGGCAGATAGGATCGCCGGTGATAGATCCGGTGGGACGCCGCGTGATTGTGCAGATACCCCAGACGGCTGATGCCTCGCGACTGCATGTGCTCACTGCCAAACTCGGACCGGAGGGTTCGGTGATCACGCCGGATATAGCAGGAACGACAGTGGATGCATCTCTGCCGTTGAAACTTGAGGTAAGCAGCTTCGGACGCACGCAGGAGTGGACCGTATATGTGGAAAAAACCGAGGCTATGGTGACTACTGTGCGTGCCGACGGATGGACCCGTGTGGCATGGATCTACGGACAGGCTCAGGTTGGCGCTGAATATGGCGTGGAGTACAGGATCAAGGGCGATTCCGAATGGAAGGTGTGTCCGCAGGACTGGATCACCTCTGAAGGCGGTGACTTCCGCGCGCGCCTGACCGGGCTGTTGCCTATGACGACATACGAGGCTCGTGCCATTAGTGGAGGAGACGAGGGTGCAGTGATGGAATTCACCACCGGACAGGACATTCAGATCGGCAATATGATGCTCGACGATTGGTGGAAAGACGGTAAGGTGTGGTGTCCGTGGACCGAAGGTGGTGAGCAGGTCTGGGATACCGGCAATAAAGGCGCTACCACACTCGGCGATTCGAACTCGACACCTACCGAAGATACCTCGACCGGCACAGGTCAGGCTGCCAGGCTCGAGACCAGATTTGTGGGTATCGGACCGCTTGGAAAACTTGCCGCCGGCAATATCTTTGTAGGTAAGTATGTCCGCACCGACGGCACTAACGGAGTCTTGAGCTTCGGACATCCCTTCGAGGAGCGTCCCACACGCCTGACGGGGTATTACAAATACAAGTCTGCCCCGATTTCGTCGGTGACGGAGGGCTATGAGGCTCTTGCCGGACGTCCGGATACGTGTATCGTGTGGGTTGCGCTCATCGACAGCGACCAGCCATTCGAGGTGCGTACCAATCCGCGCAACAGACAGATTTTCGATCCCGAAGGCTCGTATGTGGTCGCTTATGGAAAGATGCAGACAGCGGAGTCGTCCGATGCGTATGCACGGTTTGATATTGAGCTTGAATACAAGTCCACCGACCGCAAGCCCAAATATCTGCTGATAACGGCGTCGGCCTCCAAGTACGGCGACTATTTCACCGGTGGCAATGGGGCTGTGCTTTATGTGGACGATCTTCAGCTTCTCTACGACTTCTGAATACAGGGAAAACCACTTGCCGCTTCCGGATGTTAATATAGGTGTAAGTCAATTTAAAACTTAGAGAAAATGAAAGGAAAGAGTTCCATATTGTCGGCTGTGCTGATACTGACACTCGGTGTAGTTCTTGTGATAATCAACAGGAGTCTCCGTCCGGAGGGTATTGTAATATGCGGGGGCGTAATGTTCCTTGTGGCGGCGGTGCTTAATATATTCTTCTTCATGGGCGAGGATGCCGCCGACAATGGTAAACGCCGCAACGGTGGTGCTCTGACGCGCATTTTCGGATGGCTGTCGTCTATAGCGGGCCTGATCCTGGGTCTGTGCATGCTCGTATTCGAGAGTTCCTTCACTCCGCTCATCCCGTATATTTTCGGCGGAGTGCTTATATTGGCCGCGGCTTTCCATTTCTATGTGCTGTCGTTGAGCTACCGTCCCATCGTATTTCCGGGTTGGACCTACGTTATTCCTGTGCTGATACTTGTGGCCGGTGTGTGGGTTTTCTTTATGGATGGCAATACTTCGAGCAGCCTTATGATGATCCTGACCGGCAGCGGACTATGCGTGTTCTCGGTAGGGGTGATCATAGAGAGCGTATTTATACATAGCTATAACAAACAGCTGCGCAAGGGCGTCGTAGCCGGTCAGCCGGCAGCGCACGACACAAAAGTTGAGGATGTCGATGCCACAGATGCCGCCGCGCAGCCTGAAAAAAGCAAATTGCGTACACTTGATGAAGCAGACAAATGAAACGTCCGCGTGGCACGCACAGCAGGCGGCCAGGTCTTTTTCCTTGCCGCTGACAGTGCTGACAGTATTGTTCTGCGTGCTGCTGATAATCTCCAATCTTATAGAAATAAAAACAGTAGACCTTGGCTGGCTGCAGATCACAGCCGGCTTTGTGGTGTTTCCGTTGAGTTATATCATCAACGACTGCATAGTTGAGGTCTATGGATTTGCCAAAGCCCGTCTGGTGATATGGCTTGGCTTTGCGATGAGTCTTATGGTCAGTCTGTTTCTGCAGTTGGCCATCATGCTGCCCGGCAGTGCAGAATGGACAGCCCAGGATGCAATGGCCACAGTCTACGGCAATGTGCCGCGTATCATGGCCGCGAGTTTTGCAGCTTTCCTATGCGGGTCGATGATAAATGCATACGTCATGGCCCGGATGAAGCGGACATCGGGAGGTCGGCATTTCTCGCTGCGTGCAATAGTATCGACGCTGTGGGGCGAAAGCGTGGATTCGCTGATATTCTTTCCCGTGGCGTTCGGCGGCATATTGCCTTGGAGTGTCATAGTCAGGCTTATGGTGACTCAGGCACTGTTGAAGACCGGTTATGAGATAGTGATCCTGCCGGTGACTATCCGGGCCGTGCGCCTGCTCAAGAGGATCGAAGGCGGAGATTCCGCTCCTGAGCCTGAGGTGAAATCGTTCAAATGGTGGCGGATCAATGAGTTTTGAAGAATCTCTGGATCCGGCTTCTACGCCCTGGATATGGCTTGATCTGGATGACACGCTATGGGATTTCCGGCGCAACTCATTGGACACGCTGCGGGAGTTCTACGAGGTTCACGGTCTTTCGAGGTTATGGCCTGATGAAGATAGCTGGATAGACAGTTATCATGCGGTGAATGCCGGGCTGTGGGAACGTTACAGCCGGGGAGAGATAGACGAAGGTTTCTTGCGCATGGAGCGTTTTCGTGTGCCTCTGACCGAAGCCGGAATGCCGGATGATGAGGCGCGACGGTTGTCGGTATTTTTCGATACAGACTATCTTGAACGTCTTGCGAGCCGTAGCCGACTTGTGCCAGGAGCGCGTGAGTTGCTTGACAGGCTGCATGGGCGTGGTTTCAGACTCGGAATACTGAGCAACGGATTCGCCGACACGCAACGCAAGAAACTGCAGGTGTCAGGTATAGCGCATTATTTCAGTCATGTGGTTCTGAGCGAGGAAGCAGGAGCGCCTAAGCCGTCGGTAGCGATATTCAGATATGCCGAGCATATGTGCGGAGCTGAAGCGCGCGAATGTGTGATGATAGGCGACAATCCGTCGACCGACATAGCCGGTGCTTTGGCAGCCGGATGGCGTGCGTGCCTGATCTCCGATATTCTCGGAATGTGAGCGCATAAGGCAGTCCCGGAAACGCTGCCTCTGTTATGATGCGGAATTTCCGGGACGTGGGTATGGCCTTATTCAGGTGTTTCAGCCTGCGGAAGTCATGTCGATGACACGCAGGTGTGCTTTAGGATTGCGTAGCACAAGACAACTGCATTCTGTTATGACTATGGCATCGGTATTCCTGATTCCAGCTCCGCGCAGGTCGAGACGGTCGGTGCGGAAGGGGATGTGTGAATATTTTGTGATGTATTCAGGGTCAATTACCATGCCGTCGGCCGAGTGTCCGCAATCGTCGAAAATCTCGGAGTGTATGACGTAGAGTCGGCCGAAGTTGGTGATTATCTCCCTGAATTCAAGACCCCATTTCACATAAGTCTGGTTGCCTTGAAGGATCTTGTGGGTCGAGAGGTGCGCGATCTTCGACATAAGGTCAGATCCGGCAAGGAGAATCTTGCGGTGATTGCCTGAGTTCTTGGTAAAAGCTTTGCGGCAGAGATCAACAAGCGTAGCTTCCGAGAACGTCTTTCCGGCAGGGATGCTGAACTCGTCGCCGGCCTGATTCCATATACCTCCTGTAAGGAAAATCTCCTCGTTTGTGTCGGGATGGCGCATGCGCAATTTTTTGCCGAAGATAAAGTTTTTCTCCATTCCGAGTCTCATGTCGGCAATCGCGATCTCCTCCTGGTCCGAGAAGCTCCAGCCAACTTCTTTATTGCTGATTCTCTGTAAAATAGATTGCTCTACCTGCATTTTAAAAATTTGGCAGAAATTTGAGGATTTGGTCGGAAGTGCTTCGAACTGAGGCGTCTGCACGTCGAGTTCAGCCGCCGCTCGCCCCATGCGCACTACAGGCGATCCGGCGGGGACGCTGGTTGCAAATTTTCCGCCGGCAGATTCGCGTCCGAGGTTGAAGACACAGGCCTGTACGCTGTCTTTGTCGGCAGCAATCACGTAGCCTGTGACGTGGCCGGTCTCACCAGTGTTGGCGTCGGCATATTTGGCGGCAGGGAAGAGAATTGTCTCCGATGGCTGGAATATGGCATTGCGGTCGGTCGAGAATTCCACTATGATTCCTGTATCTGTGCTGTCGGGGGTGACGGAGGTTGTAATAGCACCGGAGAGATTTGCCGATATTTCTTTGGATGCTACAGAGTAGTAGTCCACAATCATAGATCCGCAAGGACGGCATCCTGCGAGGCGGGAGATCTGGTCGACAGGGGTTGCCATCGGGCGTACTTTCACGATGCGCTGGTCTATCTCGTTGCGCAGCAGCGACGGCGACATTTCGCGGGAATCGGTGGTTGTCAGTGGTTTTGCATTGATTTCCATAGTTTTAGTAAAAGATTGATAAGTTTGTAATGTTAATAAAAACGTGTAATGGATGTCATGACTGATGACACTGCAAAGTTAGCCACAGGCAGCGTCTGTCCGACCCGGAAGTTTGCCCGGTCGGGAAACAAGCTCCGGATTTGTAGAGATTTGTCCGGTATCACAGCAGATTAGTGTGCGCCTGAGTATGGAAATGCCGCGATTTCTTTGTAACTTTGTACATCACAATATGCATGAATATGAAAGTATCACTTGTCGTCTTTAGAGATCCGGAGGATGTGAGGCTCAATCTGCTTCCTCTGACATATACACGCCCTATAAGTGAGATAACTATGGGTGCGCTCACAATACGTGAAAAGTGGCTCAGAAGAATTGATGCTGATGCCTATTGCTGGCTCACAGCAGACTATCTTACGGAAAAGTTTCCATCCGAACCGATAAGGCTGTCGGAAAGAGCAACCTGTGGGTTATGCGCCGGCGCTACTCTTACGGTGGACGGCAATGTGCTTCCTTCCGACAATCTTGTAGCAGCCATATCAAAGGCTGTGGACAGCCATCCCGGTCAGCCGCTGACTCTTGCAGCTCCCGGTGGTAAGGTATTCGGAACATATGTGCCTGAGGATACAGACGTGAAGGATGCCCTGACTGCTGTGCTTGATTGTCCGTTAGTGACTATTGACTGGGTGTATGACATATTCCTGAAGAATTTCGATGCGATAGCGGATGATTTCGCATTGCTGACCAACGGGCGCAAGTCTGCGCCGCTCGATCCGTCGTGCCGTCTGGTGGGAGATCCGTCGCAGCTTTTCATTGAGGAAGGTGCGGAAGTCACCGGTGCTATCATCAATGTGACGTCAGGTCCGGTATACATATCCTCGACATCCACAGTGATGGAGGGTGCTTGTATGCGTGGCCCGATAGCGATGTGTGCGCATTCCCAGGTGAACATGGGTACAAAAGTATATGGAGGCACTACATTGGGAGTTTATTGTAAAGTAGGCGGCGAGATCAACAATGTAGTGATGCTGGGCTATTCCAACAAGGCTCACGAAGGCTTCCTTGGAAATGCGGTGATAGGCCAGTGGTGCAATCTCGGTGCAGGATGTGTGGCATCAAATCTGAAGAACGACTATACGGAAATAAAGTTGTGGAATTATCCTGCGCATCGTTTCCTGCGCACAGGTCTGCAATTCTGCGGATTGATAATGGGAGACCACTCCAAGGCCGGGATCAACTCGATGTTCAACACAGCATCTGTGACCGGAGTAGGCGTGAATATCCACGGGTCAGGATTTCCACGCAATTTCGTGGCCTCATTTCAGGAGGGATCGACTGCGGGTCTGACAGATGTGCCAATGGCTAAGTTCCTCGACACCGCGCGCCGCATGATGGCACGGCGAAATGTGGAACTTACTGAGGCTGATGTGCGTATGTTTGATGCGATACGCCACATAGCCGACGACTACAAATAGTAAATAACGACAGCCTGTACCGAAGGCGAAAAATCACCCCTCCGAACAATGGCCGCACCGATGCCTTTAGTTACCAATCCGGTACCTATATTTTTCATAGTTCTGTCTATCATTCTGTTCGCCCCGCTTTTGCTGAACAGGCTGAAGATACCGCATATCATCGGAATGATAGTGGCGGGAGTGGTGATCGGCCCGTATGGACTCAATGTACTGGCCAGGGACTCATCGTTCGAGATATTCGGGCAGGTCGGAATTCTATATCTCATGTTCCTTGCCGGACTTGAGATAGACATGTATCATTTGAAACTGAACCTGCGGCGGGGAACTGCATTCGGGTTGTTGACTCTGCTAATTCCACTTGGACTTGGGGTGTTTACCAGTGTATATATACTGCATGTGGACTGGCTGACGGCCATGCTGCTCGGTGCGATGTATGCATCCCATACTCTGATTTCCTATCCGGTGATCACGCGCTATGGAATAAGCAAGTCGCCTCCTGTTCTTATTGCAATTGTTGGTACGCTGATAGCAGTGATAGGCGCTCTGCTTGTACTTGCTGTCACTACCAATATAAAACGCGAGGGTGCATTCGATGCTTCCGAGATCATACAATTGCTTGTGCTTGTGGGAATTTATGTAGCGGCGGTGCTCTATACTTTCCCTCGAGTGACTCGTTGGTTCTTCAAGCGTTATTCCGACAAGGTGACGCAATATGTATATGTGCTCGCTATGGTATTCTTGTCGGCGTGGGCCGCACAGCTCATACACCTCGAGCCTGTATTGGGCGCATTCTTTGCCGGAATCGTGCTTAACAGGTTCATACCTTCGGCGTCGCCGTTGATGTATTCGATCGAATTTGTGGGCAATGCTCTGTTCATACCTTATTTCCTTATAGGTGTTGGAATGATGATAAACATGCGTGTGCTGGCCAACAGCGGCACGCTTGCTATGGCAAGTGTCATGCTGGCCGTGGCACTTGTGAGCAAGTGGCTTCCGGCACTTATTACGCAGAAGATCTACGGTATGGACAGTCCGTCGCGCAACATTATATTCGGTCTTACTGCCGCTCATACGGCAGTGGCGCTCGCTGTGGTGTCGTTGGGCTACAGCATGGAGATGTTCGACGAGCAGGTGCTTAACGGCACAGTGCTTGTTATTCTTGTGACCTGCGCGCTTGCACCAATAATAACGTCGCGTGCTGCAGCTAAGGAGAAGATAAGGTTGATGGGCGAGGAGCAGTCAGGCTCAGGACAGTCCGGAAGTCAGGCCCAGCGCAGTGTCAGGACAGCCGTGGCCGTGAGCAATCCGCTCACGATTCAGGGGCTTGTGGAACTTGCCGTGCTGATGAATGACCCGGACTCACGGTCTGACGTGACGGCAGTGCATGTGCGTAACGATAATACAGCCAAGGCCAAGACTTTGAGCCGCAATGCACTTGAGGAGGCAAGAAAAGCCGCTGCAGCTGCAAACGAGAGTATCACGGGTGTGGAGCGATTCGACCTGAACACTGTCACTGGACTTGCCAATATAGTGGCGGAGCGTGATATAGACCGTATAATAGTGGGACTGCACAGGCGATCGACGGTGATCGACAGTTTCCTGGGCGTGAAGATAGATCAGCTTCTGAATTCCACTAACCGTATGCTTGTAGTGGCGCGCTGCTATATTCCAGCCGGCGCGGTGACGCGCATAGTGGTGTCTGTACCTGATCAGGCGCAGTATGAGACCGGATTCACCGGATGGGTTACGGCTGTGGCGAATCTGACCTCGCAGATTGGATGCAGGGTGATATTCTGCTGTTCGGACGATGTACGTGTGGCCATTACATCTGTTCTGAGGGCCAAGGGATATGGCATAAGGTTTGAGTTCAGGACTGTAAACGACCGTGATGACTTTGTGATCTTGTCCCGCCGCATACTGTCCGACGACCTGTTTATCTTCGTTGGAGCAAGGGCCAATTCGCTTAGCTACAATGCCCACATATCAGAGATGCCCGACTTTATCGACCGTCATTTTTCGGCTAATAATCTTCTGGTGATATATCCTGAGCAGTTCGGTGCGGAGGCTGTGCCGATTTCGTTCACCGATCCGCGTTCGGCTGATATCACTACAGCACCATCGCCGGTTCTCAACCGTCTGCGCCGCCTGTTGCGCCGCCGCTGATTGCAGATCAGGAAAGATATAAGAAGCCCCGCAGTTCAGGTGACATCTGAACTGCGGGGCCGATATTTTTATAACCTTGGATCAGCGTGCTGCGAGAGATGTGGACTGAACCATCTGCTGATATGCCAGTACACCGGCATCACTCAGTTCGACAACAGTGGTCTCTCCGCCGGGAGCGGCCATGCGCACGTGTGTGTCGTCGACGAAAGTAAAGAGATCGAATGATTCCTCACCTACGGTTGCGCTCCAGGTCTTGTCGTCGGCGTCGAAATCAAGGCGAACCTGCGATCCGTCGTTGCAGCTTACGATGGTGTAGCCTGAGCCATCGCAGTTGACGAGATATTTGCCGTCGTTGCCCTCGATGAGTCTTGTGCCCTGAGCCACGGGATTGTCTCCGCTCCAGAACTCAATACTGTTGAGTACCAGGAGGTCTGCCAAGCATGATACTTCATAGACGGGGAGTACCCAGAAGGCGAAGAATACAAGTTCGTTGACGAACTTAGGTCCGATCGACTGATTCCAGGAGAGCAGCTTGTTGGATAGCTGGAAGCTTCCTATGCATGATGAGAGCAGCATCGAGCCGCCGATGGCGCAGATCAACGCTACGCTGAGGAATTTCTTTTTCATAAGCGAATGGATGATGGGTTAGAGTTTATTTTAATTATTGGAAATTGTAAGGATTGAGCCGAAATTTAAGCTTTAATGCGTTTGCGCACGCGGTCGTAGAGCGATATTACGTCCTTTACGTAGCGTGTTGTCTCTGTGCCACGGAAATATCCGTAGCGGCAGACGGGATCATTGAAATATTCCGGTTTCGACTTCATCAGCAGGGCTTTCTCTACGTTTCCGTCCCAGACTTGCGGATTCAGTCCGTATTTTTTAGCCAATGCGATGGCATCGCGTACGTGGGCTATGCCGCCGTTGTATGCTGCCATGATGAATTTGCGCCTCTCCACCGGATCCGGTACGTCGGAGGAGAGAGATTTGTCGAGCAGGTTGTATATCTTAGTGGCAAGGCGGATGCTCGTTTCCGTGTCGGCAAGTTGTGCCGGCGAAGCTCCGAACTGACGTCCTGTGCCGGGCATGATCTGCATCACTCCGCGAGCACCGGCCCACGACACCGCCGAGGGATTGAAACGGCTCTCTACGAAACCCTGCGAGGCGAGCAGTCGCCAGTCAATGTCGGCTTCGGATGCATATTTGCGGAAATATGCATCGAAAGGCGATACGTGGCCTTTGCTGAGGTCGAGGGTCATTATGGATGGAGGCAGACCTTTGCTTAGTTCGAAGTAGCGTTTAAGCAGCACAGCGTTTTCCTTGCGTGGCTCGTCCATCGCAAACCAAGCGTTTATGGAGTCGGCGAGCCAGGCGTTGCCGGACGCCACACCCCATGATGCTTTCTGCGGAAAACTTACCTCAAGGCTGATGTCGAGGTTTGGGTAATACGTCTTGTTGATTCTGGCTATGTCGCTGTCTACGATGGTGAGAGGAATTTCGTCTTGCGACACCATCTCGATAAGGTCTTCAGTGATCAGAGTGTCCCGGTCGATCGGATGGATATTGATGCCTCCGCCGAGATTTTCGTTGATATTCTCGAGACGGTGTTGGTATTTCGAATCTTTCTCCACATAGACGTCACGACCGATGAGTTCGGTGACGTTGGTTATGCGCGGGTATCCGCCTTTGGGCTGCTTCGGCTGCACAAGCACCTGCGAGGTGAATGTCTCCGGCCCGCAGGGGATGATGTGTTCCTTGTATTCTGCCGTGACAGGAATTTCGTAGGCCAATATATCAACCTCTCCGGAGTCGAGCATACGAACGAGAGAATTGAGGCTTGTCGCTACCTGTAGATCAAGCACGAGCCCTTTGGCCGTGGCGAAGTCGTTGATGAGCGAGTAGTCGTAGCCCATAGGCTCGCCACGGTAGATGAAGTACGACATAGGACTGTAGAGTGTGCCTACGCGCAAGGTGTCGGGCAGGGAATGCGAGGTGGTGTCGTCGGTGCGTACGCCGGATGCCGCGCCTCCTGAGCATGCTGGCGCGGATATGATCAGCATCACGGTCATGATGAAGAAAAGCGCTGAGGCTATGCGGGAGAGAAAGACCGTGGGCTGCTTCATAATTTACCGGATATTATTAATGTAAAATTGACTCTTAATATTCGAAAGTGCCTTCTTCCGAGATGATGGTCAGACGGTTGGCCTGAGCATCCTCCACCCGGCCGACTATGCGTGCGTCTATCCCGAAGCTTTGCGCAATGTCTATTACTGCCTGGGCGTGTTCGGGTGCGAGGTATATCTCCATGCGGTGTCCCATGTTGAATACCTTGTACATCTCTTTCCAGTCTGTGCCGCTTTCGCGTGCTATGAGACGGAACAGCGGAGGGATGGGGAAAAGATTGTCTTTGATCACGTGCTTGTTTTCGACGAAGTGCATCACTTTTGTCTGAGCGCCTCCGGAGCAGTGGACCATGCCGTGAATCTCCGGACGCATGGCGTCGAGGACGGCCTTGATCACAGGTGCGTAGGTGCGGGTGGGGGACAATACGAGTTTGCCTGCGTCGAGAGGAGATCCCTCTACATTGTCGGTCAGGGCCACCGAGCCGCAGTATGCCAGATCGGACGGGACGGCGGAATCAAAGCTTTCTGGGTATTTCTCAGCTATGTATTTGGCAAACACGTCGTGGCGGGCCGAGGTGAGGCCGTTGCTGCCCATGCCTCCGTTGTAGCCTTGTTCATAGGTTGCCTGTCCGAAGGAAGCAAGACCTACGATTACGTCGCCACCGCGTATGTTTCCGTTATCAATTACGTCGGAGCGGCGCATGCGGCATGTCACAGTGCTGTCGACTATGATAGTGCGTACGAGGTCGCCTACGTCGGCAGTCTCTCCGCCTGTAGCATATACGCCCACACCCATGTCGCGCATCTGTGCGAGTAATTCTTCCGTTCCGTTGATTATAGCCGAGATCACTTCACCGGGGACGAGCATTTTGTTGCGCCCGATGGTTGATGATACGAGGATATTGTCGGTTGCTCCTACACACAGCAGGTCGTCAATATTCATGATCAGAGCATCCTGGGCTATACCTTTCCATACGCTGAGATCTCCGGTCTCGCGCCAGTATACGTAGGCAAGCGATGATTTCGTGCCGGCTCCGTCGGCATGCATTATGTTGCACCATTGAGGATCACCTCCGAGGATGTCGGGGATGATCTTGCAGAATGCTTTTGGATACAGTCCTTTGTCAACGTTCTTGATGGCGGCGTGGACGTCTTCCTTGGACGCGGACACGCCGCGCATGATATAGCGCTCAGATGTCATTGTGTGGGTTTTTTATATTCAGGCGCAAATTTAACGTTTTTCTCTTAGAAGAACAAAACAGACAGCCGTATAGTTTACCGGTGCGGGCGATAAACTGTACGGCTGTCTGTATAAGTTGTATCGGTATGGCGCGGATTACCGCACTATTACCTTGTTGCCGTTGGCGATGTAGACACCGGCGGGAAGTGTTATGTGCGATGTTCCGGCCGGAGCGTCTGCAGAGGCTACGTGAGCGCCTGAGGGTGTGTATACATCTACTTTTGCGGGAGAGGCGGTGCTGACGGTAATATGGCCTTCATCACCTGTGAATACTGTGCCGGACACGCCGTCCTGGCTGATGCCGGGAACTGCTACAGTCCCGCCGAGATTGTAGGAGGTGAACAAGAGTCCGTAGCCTGTGGTTTTGGGTTTGGTTTCAGTTCCGGTCACAGTGATTCCATTGGCTGCATTGACCCTCGATACGAGTACGGCAGTGTTGTCGTTCACGGTAGCCGCGTTTGCCATACCCACATTTCCGTCGAGGAAAGTGAATCGGGCGTTGTCGGTCCACTCACCATCGGCAGGGAAGTGGTCGAGGAAGGCATTTTTAGCGATCGTGTATCCCTGGAAGTATACATTTCCGTTGTAGAGGAAGCAGCCGTAATATCCGGTGATGGCTGTGCCGGGCTGGATGAAGGCGCGTCCGATGCTGCCGTCGTTAAGGTTTACCTGCAATGCGAAAGCCTCGAGCATTGTGCCGTCGGTGGCGATAAGAGCCGATGCTGCGTCAGAATCGCCGATTCCACCGTTGAGTGCGCCGCAGATATACATTTTTCCGTCTGCAACTATCGAGTTCTTCACCTGTACGACGAATTTCTTGGCGCTGTTGGTGAATGTGGAGTATAGTCTGAGATAGTTGGCCGAGAGATCTGAGGCTTTTACAGAGCCGACGAATACGTTGTCGAACGTGTTATCATCATCGATGGAGAAGGTTGCCTCTCCGATCGTAAGCGAAGATCCCTTTCCGTTGCCTTTTATGTTGCCGTTGAATACGATGTTTCCATCGAGGAAGTGTACGCCGTTGATCTTCTCATAGTTGTTTTCTCCGGTTGCTTTCACGTGGTTAAGATAGTTGCCCTCAGCATCGAGTTTTATGATATATAGAGATCCTCCTGTCTGCTGCGGATCGCCGTTGTATGCGGCTACGTCGCGGGGGCATAAAACGAAGCATCCGTTGTCTTTGCCTGAGAGGACCATTGGCGAGCGGTAGTTTCCGGCTATGTATATGTTTCCGTCTGTATCGGTGCACAATGAATATGGGTTGACGCCGTTTGTAGTGGCGACTTTTGCAGCGGTTGCTGTTGCAGCCGGTACGGGCAGTTGGTCGTTCAGGAATACTTTGGCCCATTCGATATGTCCGTTGGCGTCGATCTTGATCAATGCCTGGCAGTATGCCCAGATGGATGTGTTCATGTCGTAAAGCTCAGTGCGGTCGCCTGCGGCGTCGACAAGTACAGAGGCTATGTATTCAGTGCCGTTCTGCGAGGGTCGTGTCTTTGTGAGTACGAGCACTCCACCGTCGGCTGTGGGTGTTATTTTTCCGTCGGCAGAGTCGAAGTATCCGTTGGTGGAATGTACGCTCCATAGTTTGTTGCCTTGGGCGTCGGTCTTCAGTATCATCAGGTTGCGGTCCGAAGATATTGCAGAGCCGTTGGCAATCAGGTCGTCCCCGAAATAGCATGGAGAGTCGGATCCGCTTGATTGGAAAGAATTGTATGATACGAAATTTCCGTCAGTGGTGACAGCAATGCCTCCGTTCTGTTCGTTTGCAAGCGGTCCGTCGAGTACTTTTGCCCATGCAAAAGAAGGGGTTTCGGCGGCATTCAGACATGCCGCGCAAGAGAGGAAGAGCGAAAGTAGAGTAAAATGTTTCATGTGTGAATTTGGTTTGTATTTCATTCAGGCTGCAAAATTACACAGGCCGCGAAATCTTAAAAATACCTTAAAATGGGTAAATGTTGCCGTGCGATGGAGCCAGAATACCAAAAATACGGTATTGCCGGCCGCGCCGTACGGTAGTAATTTTGCATAACGATTCACGAATGATTGTTATGATAAGATATATATTGACGATATTGGCCGCGGTGTCCTGTGTCGCGGTCATGTATGGGTCAGACTATGTGGTAAGGGGAACAGTTGTCGATGCTGCCGATGGCACACCGCTTGCGTTTGCAAGTATTGTGGTATCGCCACAGGGATTTGCTTTGCAGACGGATATCGACGGACGTTTCGCAATAGCTGTCAAGGAAGCCGGCTCATGCCGCCTTAGTGTCAGGTATGTGGGCTATAAACCTGCGGAGACACGGGTGGATGCCGCTGCCGGCGCCTCGGGTATTGTGATAAGGCTCAAGCAGGTGGAGCAGTCGCTCAGGGAAGTCACCGTCACGGCCGGTGAGTCGCAGGGCATGACATCGACATCCCATATAGGGCGTGCCGCGATGGAGCACCTTCAGCCGACGAGTTTCGCCGATCTGATGGAGTTGCTTCCGGGCAATGTGTCCAAGACGCCGGATATGGGCAGTGCGGCTACTATAGCCCTGCGTGAGACCGGTACGCTCGGGGCTACCGGTACGGCTGTGAACAATGCCGACTATGCCATATCGTCGCTTGGCACACTGTTTATGGTGGATGGCGCACCGCTCAACAGCGATGCCAATCTACAGAGTGAGGGTACATCCACCGACAGCAGCTCGCCCGGGTATAAGCGCAATATCGTGAACCGTGGTGTGGATATGCGCAGTATATCAACTGACAATATCGAGACTGTGGAGATCGTACGCGGTATACCGTCGGCTGAGTATGGCAACCTCACCAGCGGAGTGGTGAACATACGGCGTACGAGGCGTGCTACACCATTCACCGCGCGTTTCAAGGCCGACGGCTACAGTAAACTCATATCGGCTGGCAAGGGTCTGCACACCGGTCATGGCGAGGATGTGCTGAATATTGATCTCAGTTATCTTGATTCAAAAGTAGATCCGCGCAACAGTCTGGAAAACTACAAACGCCTTACGGCTTCGGCACGCTGGTATATGAGCCGTGAGTGCGGGCGAGGCCTTTCCTTGACGTGGAATACAGGGGCTGACTACACGCGCTCGGCGGATGGAGCGAAGCAGGATCCGGATCTGAATTATAACAAGATAGACCGGTATAAGTCTGTATACAACAGGATTGCACTGACCTCAGAACTGAATTTTTCTCTTGCCGGGACGCCTGTGTTCGATGCTTTCGGGCTGAATGCGTCGGCAAGCTATGAGGTGGACAGGCTCGAGCGTCAGAAGCAAGTTGCGCCTCAGCGAGCGTCTGTAGCGCCGACGTCAATGGAGGCCGGTGTGCACGAGGGGCATTATCTGCTCGGAGAGTATGTGGCGGACTATTTGTGCGACGGTCGTCCGCTTAACCTGTTCTTGAAAGCCAGGGCCTCGGGCCGGCGGATATGGCCCGGGGAGATGCGCCACAACTACAAGATAGGAGGAGAATGGACTATGTCGAAGAATTACGGACGTGGACAGGTGTATGATCTGGAGCGCCCGTTGTCCGCTTCGTGGACTACACGTCCCCGCAGATATTCCGATATTCCGTCGCTGAACGTATTGTCTTTTTTTGCCGAAGATCAGGTGAATGTCCCTTTAGGCAGGAATACGCTCAGTGTACTGGCCGGATTGCGCACCGTGCAGTTGCCCGGTATAGACCGACGCTATGATCTGTGCGGCAAGGTGTATGTGGATCCCCGCCTGAACGCGCGCTGGAGTTTTCCTGATATTGAGACAGGAGGGCGTCCGTTGCGGTTCTCATTGTCGGGAGGCTGGGGTCTTACGACCAAGATGCCGACGGTGGATTATCTGTATCCGCAGGCGCACTATAATGATTTCGTGCAACTTAACTATTATGATGTAAATGCACCGGCTGAACGCTCGCGTGTTAGTTTGAGGACTTATATAGATGATGCCACCAATTATGCCATCAGACCTGCCCGGAATTCAAAGTGGGAGCTGCGCCTGGGGGTGGATTGGGGTATGAACCGGCTTTCTGTGACATATTTCCAGGAGCGTATGACAGATGGATTCCGCTACAGCACCGTGTATGCACCGTACGTATATACACGATATGACGCCACGGCCATAGACCCGTCGGTGCTGACGGGGCCACCTATGCTGGAAAACCTGCCGGGAGTCGAGCGTACTGTGCTTGATGGATTCCGTCGTGCCACAAATGGAACGCGGATAGTGAAGCGTGGAGTGGAGTTTCAGCTAAATACAGCACGATGGCAGGCGCTCCGCACGTCGCTGACGGTGACGGGGGCATGGTTTCGCTCCACATATTCCAATTCTCAGATGCTTTACGATGCCGTGAGCGATGTGGTAGGCAATGAGCCTGTGAGCGACCGTTATGTGGGACTTTACGATTATCTCGACGGGCGTGTGAATGAGCAACTGAACACGAATTTCATATTTGACACCCAGATACCTGCATGGGGGCTGATATTCTCCACATCGGTCCAGTGCATGTGGTATGTGAAGACAACGCGCCTGCCGCAGAACGGTATTCCGGCTTTCTATCTTGATGCCGCTGATGGCGGATTGCATCCGTTTACCGAGGCATCGGCTTCGGACACATATCTGCAATTTCTTGTGAAGCACTATAATGAGGACAATTACCGGACGCAGAGGATTCCGTTCGCCGGGTATCTCAATTTCAAGGCCACCAAGAGCATCGGGCGCTGGATGCGTCTATCGATGTTTGTCAATAGACTCATAGACTGGTTGCCGGACTATAAATCCAACGGTCTTACGGTGCGACGCGCATCCGACAGTTATTTCGGCATGGAGGCAATAGTAACCATATAATTCAACCACAGATCATAATTATGAAACTACGATCCATATACTTTTTAATTGTGTCGGCGCTGCTTTCAGCGACGTTGTATTCCTGTGACGACACGCTCGGTGAGGGTTCGGCCTACAGCAGCGGCGTGACCGTGGAGCTTGAGATGCCCGATGGTATTGATCCGGGAAGTGTGTCTTCGGCTGTGATCAGCATGTATAATCTGTCGAATGGCCAGACAAGCGAATTCTATGCAGGAGAGACTATTAATGTAATCCCAGGAATATATGATGTGACGTATTCGGCGTCTGTGCTGCTGGCCAACGGTGTGACGTCGGAATTGAAGGCTGTAAGACGCTCGGTGACTGTGACCGGCAGCAATACTGTGATAGTGCTGAAACCTTTCAATAATATATCCAACGACGATTTCATAATCAGTGAGATTTTTTTCGCCGGCACTTTGCAGCCTTCAGGAAACCAATATTATGGCGACGACTATGTGAAGATATATAATAATACGGATCATGTGCTTTATGCCGATGGCCTGACGCTGTTTGAATCACGTTTCACCACTACCGAGAAATACGACTACACCCCCGACATAATGGATGAGGCTGTCACGGTGCATGCCCTGTACACCATTCCGGGCTCGGGCAAGGATCATCCCGTGCAACCCGGTGAATATATTCTGCTCGCGGATACCGGAATAGACCACAGGCAGATCAATGCAAACTCGTTTGACCTGAGTCATGCCGACTGGGAATGGTACGATGTGTCGACCAAACCGTCGGAGTTGGATATCGACAGTCCGCTCGTACCGAATCTTGACAAGATGTACTGCTACACGCTGTCTTTCTTCATGCTGCATAACCGTGGCTTCAAGTGCTACGGTCTGGCACGCATACCTGTCGGCAAGGAAGAATATCTGCGCGACTATAAATATACTTATTCTTATGTGATTGAAGTGGCCGCCGGCACTTTCCCTATGTCGCAGAGCTACTATAAGCTGCCGAACGAATGGGTCGTCGATGCCGTGAACTGCAGTGTGGCTGCCAAATATGCCTGGACTGTATGTGCTCCGCGGCTCGACATGGGCTGGACCTATTGCGGAACAATAGACAAGGACAAGACACGATATTTTCATTCGGTGCGCCGCAAGTTGCTTTATGTGCGCGACGACGGGACACCGGTATTCAAGGATACCAATAATTCATCGGAAGACTTCAATCCGCAAGTGACGCCTTCCGAGATCGAATTGCAGCATACGGCGACGGATGTGGCAGGTCTGCGGTCTGAGGTGATAACTTACGACGGAGTGACACCTGTCGAATGAATAACATCAAACAGCGAACAGTGAAGAAATTTTATAATACAGTCAGAAGGATTACCGCTGTTGCATTGTGTCTGCATTTAGGTATGTATATATGCAATGCTGCGGATACTACAGGCATTGGCAGCCGATATGTGGAGGCCGGTGCTGTGTGGTATGGAGAACCGTCGCTTTCTTATGCCAATCCGGCCCTGATGCTCCGCAGGTCGAGTGTGTCGCTGGGATCTGTGGCGGCTGGCTATGCACTCGAGCACCAAAACAAGGCTCTTGTGGCGGGTAAAGGCAAGGGTGACACACGTGGCGAATTTGATGCCCGCGCATATATCGTCAGCGGTTCAAGTTCGCTGTGGGGGCATGCCGGCTACAGTTTCGGCAAGCTTCGTGATCTGCAGTGGTGTGAGACTGCTGATTATGACCGTGTATTTCCGTATGTGTCGGCCGATGAGTCTGGAGGTCCGCTCAAACATGAGAACTACAGTTTCTCGGGAGGATATGCATCTGAGTCGGGCCGGTGGTCGTATGGTGCGTCGCTCGCCTATGATGCGGGGCTTTACTATCGTGACACTGACCCGCGTCCGCGCGATGTGACCGGAAATCTCCGTCTGTCGGGCGGTGCGGCCTATGCTATTTCGTCCGGCTATCTGGCAGGAGTGTCGGTCAAGGGCGAGAGATATACCCAGTCGTGCGATATAACTTTCCAGAGCGAGGTCGGCGAGCTTGAGATATATCATCTGACAGGTCTCGGTACGCATTATGTCCGGTTCGATGGTGCGGGAAAGACAACAGATTATAAAGGATATACCTACGGAGGCGGTCTGTTCTTATTTCCTCTGTCGGGAGGTATATTCGGCAGTGTCGTGGCCTCGCGCATGACTATGGATGTGATAATCCGCGACCTCAACAAGCTGCCTATGGCCGGTCTGTGGGAAAAACCGTGTTGATATGCAGGCAGGATACCGAAGCAGCTATGGACGCGACAGCTGGAGCGTGTCTGGATATCTGTCTGCATCGAGGCGTCATGGCACGGAGAATATCTTCGGCGACGCATCAGCATCAGTATATCCGCAGATAGCATCGTTGGAAATGTTTGCGGACAACAGAATGTCCGCAAGTCTGCGGGGATTGTACCAGAGGCGCGCCGGACGTGGATGGCTGGCATTGTCGCCTGAAGTGGGCTACAGTCATGTGAGGCAGGTGTATGCGCAGCCGTTCCGGTGGGCCGAGGTGAACATGCTGAATCTCTCATTGTCTATGTCGGGATCTGCCAGATTGTCGGACCGCCTGTGCGGTGGTTTTTCCGTATCTATGGATTACAGATCGCGTGTAAGCGGTTGCGGTATCAGTCTTGGAGATGTGGCTCCGTCGGGTGTAGACCGGGAATTGGCACAGGTTGTGACTGCTGATCATGAAGCAGCCTGTTCGTCTATGGCAGCCATACATGCCGAGGCCGAGTTGCTGGTGAGTGTAAGCCGGTGTCATGCCATCGGCGTAAAGGCCGGATATGGATATGCTCACTATGGGATTGGCACAGATGCCGGACAGTTGCTTGCATCGCTGCAATTCTATTTCTGAAATATATAAATAAAACATAAAAACCATCATGCTTAAAAGACTAAGTTTATTTCTGGCCGTTTATATGGCGGCTTTTGTCGTTGTGCAGGCGGCTGATACCGGTGTGCGCAGTGGCACACTACCCAACGGTATCACTTACTATGTGAGTCAAAATTCATATCCTGCCGGACGTGCAGATTTTTTCCTGGTGCGTGCGATGGGATCGGCCGTCGAGGAGGAGAATGAGCGGGGACTGGCGCATTTTCTCGAGCATATGTGCTTCAACGGTACGGAACACTTTCCCGGAAATACGCTGATCTCGTGGCTTGAGAGCGTTGGCGTAAAGTTCGGTACTAATCTTAATGCCTATACGTCGGCCGACGAGACGGTGTACAATATCTCAAAAGTGCCGGTGGAAAGGATGCAGGTCGTGGATTCTTGTCTGTTGATAATGCGCGACTGGAGTTGTGCCCTGACTCTTGCCGACAAAGATATTGACGATGAACGTGGTGTGATAGTTAATGAATGGCGTCAGCGCAACACTGCGGCAAACCGTATACTTGAGCGTGTTGCCCCCCAGATATACCCCGGAAGCTCTTACGGTACACGACTGCCGATCGGACAGATGAGCGTGGTGGAGAATTTCAAGCCTGAGGTTCTGCGTGCATTCTACCATAAATGGCACAATACCGATAATATGGCTGTGGTTGTGGTAGGAGATATAGATCCGGATACAGTTGTTGAAAAGATAGGGGAGCTGTTTGGAGGTATCGCCCGCTCGGAAAGTGATGGGAAAGCCGTCTTCGACGTCCCCTCCACTCCTTCGCTGATAGTGGCAGTGGAGAGTGATCCAGAGCAGAGTGTGAACATGATGCAGCTTCACTTCAAGCATGCTCCGGCTTCTGCAGCAAGCCTCGAGGATGAGATCCGAGCTTCTTTGGTTAGTGAATTGCTGACCTCGATGCTTGCCGGACGCTTCGATATAGTTGAGGCAGATCCGGGATGTTCGTATCATCATCTCGGGATCGGCGATATGAAATTTTTCCTGTCGCGTGGAGTAAAGTCTTTGATGTTCCGAGGCATAAGCCTGCCCGGCCGCGAGGCTGAGACGCTTGCCACGTGGTATGCCGAGCTTTCGCGTGCGTTGCGCTATGGATTCCGTCCCGGGGAGTTTGCTCTTGCCAAAGCCGACATGAAGAAGACACTTGAGCGCCGCATGGAGCGCCGCAGATCCAACACAGATATTGCGAAAGCATATGCCCGCCTGTATCTTGACGGTGGGTTCTGTACAGGCGATGCTTCCGAGGCCAGGTTAGCTCTGTCAATGCTTGATTCGGTGTCTACACAGGAGGTCTGGGACTATCTGAAGTCAGTGGTGTCTGCCGATGGATCAAATACGGTGGTGATGCTCTACAAACCTGAGTCGGAGATCTCAGGAAATGTAACTCAGGCAGGATTGAAGGATGATTTGCGGAAAGCTTTCATGTCGGTCAACGATATGGAACTGGAGGCATATGAAGACACATTTACCGGAGGCAGTATACTTGCGGCAGAGCCTGTTCCCGGACGTATTGTTGAAGCGGACTCTCTGGCTTGTTTCGGTGCGCAGGTGTTCACTCTGAGTAATGGTGTGAAAGTGTATGCACGGCGCAACACTGCACATCCCGGGCAGGTGTATGTGAGGGGAATAAGCCCCGGCGGCCTGTCGGTGCGATACTCGGAAGATGTGATCCCGTCAATGAAACTGATCAACGAGGGTGTGGCCGTTAGCCGTTTCGGAGAATATACCGCGCAAGAGCTGAAGAAACTTCTGACAGGCCGCGATATAGCTGTGACAACTGATGTGGATGTGACTAAAGAGACCGTAGAGATTGCCACTACCGCCGCTGATATGCGGGATGCGTTCAGGCTGATGTATCTTAAACTTACTGATGTGCGTCCGGACAGCGCTGCATTTGCCATCATGCAGCGAGGACAGATTGAGACTCTTGGCCGCCGATATGCCAATCCTACACAGGCAATGGGTGATTCGATCCACAGACACGTGTATTCTCACCATCCTCTTGGCGCTAAACTGACGGCTGCGGTTGCATCGAGGGCTGATTATCAGACAATACTCGACCTGTATGCCGATCGTTTCGGTGATGTGTCGGACTTTACGTTCTATGTGGCCGGAGATTTCGATACCGACAGCCTGCGTTCGTGTCTTGAGGACTATGTGGCATCGCTTCCGGCTGCGGGGCGTGATGATCGAGTCCGAGATATAGGATACCGCTTTACTCCGGGCAACAGAAACCTGTGCTTCCGTGCCGATATGGAGACTCCGCAGGCTATAGTTTATACGTTCTATCATGGCCCGTCGTCGTACGATATACCTACTGCTGTGACTGCAACAATGCTCGGTCAGATAGTGAAGTCGCGTCTGCTTGCCGATCTTCGCGAGAATAAAGGTTGGACATACAGCATCACTGGACATTGTTCGGCGTTGCCTTCGATGAATGATTTCGATCCGTCGAGTTTCCTGTTCCCGATATATGTGAAGACATCTCCTGAGCATGCCGACGATGTGGCCTCTGCGGTGACTGATGCCATCGGACGCATAGCTTCTGAAGATCCTTCGGAACAGGAATTGTCGAAGGTGAAGGGGTATCTGCTGAAATCTGATGCCGATAATGTGTCGGATAATGCCTATTGGCTGTCGGTGATGAAGGTGTATGCCGAAAACGGTCTTGACATGCACGATGGTTTCCGGAAGGCAGTTGAGGCTGTGACGCCCGCTGATATCTCGGAGTTTGCCCGTGAGACTGTGCTGAAGGGCGAAGTGACACGTCTTATGATGCTACCTTCGGAAGAAGATACTAAATAGAATCAGACAAGGTTAATAAAGC
>OFGR01000274.1_pt1 | contig 54708 bp, 59 predicted proteins | sample 1521811 | NCBI WGS metagenome assembly OFGR01 (sample SAMEA3504098, study PRJEB24116) | mouse gut metagenome | biome: mouse gut; feature: mouse-associated habitat; material: faeces | place: Denmark | collected 2011 | reverse complement strand
ATAGAACCTCTTTCCGCAACGATTATCATATATTTTAATTGTTGTAGTGTCATACTTTCTCCTAGCTAAACAACCTAATAATACTTCTTGGGTAACAAAATATCCAACTTACATCAGACTATATCATATCCCGCAAAAGCTAATGATTTTAAAGCTCTTTCAAAATTTTCCTCTTTCACAAGAATATAATCTGTGTTAAAAGTTGATACGACAAATATTCCGATTTTGTTCTCTGCCAGAATATCAGCCAGTTGGGCGAGAATACCAATCATTGAAAAATCCAATATCCCCTGTATTCTGAAGCCTTTCCATCCATCCTCTCGTTCCAGCGTATTTGCAGGCGTATCTTCAGTAATACACACCAATGAATATTCTTCATCCGTTCTTCCGATGAAATAAAACTCCTTATTTAATTCAATATCAGATTCTGATGCGACTTTGCAGACAGTCAAAGCATAATTCAACTTTCTAAGTTCCATAGTTACCTCCCAAATTTAGCTATTTCTTTTATATTGTAATTGGCAGTTTTTCATCATGTTTCTGCTTAATTTTACCATATTTTCTAAATGGCAAAGATATGAATAAACTATGCTTTACCATAGTTACAGCCTATTTCTCTTTCTCTAAAATATGTATTCCATATACAAGCTACAAACTGTTTCATAAACATTCACCCATCCTTAAATCCATATCCTTATTCATGGTAATCACATCTCTGACAGTGTACGCTAATATTTTCTTTATCTTTTTTATAAAAAATCCCTGACCATTTACAAATACTTTGTATGATTGGAACAACAGAAGCGCCCTTTTCTGATAACGAATACTCTACACGGGGAGGAACCTCATCATAAGATTTTCTCACTACTATCTCACTTTCAATCAGGCTTTTCAATGAAGCTGCAAGTACAGCATCTGTAATGTTTCCTATTTGCTTTCTAAGTTCACTATACCGAAGAACTTCTTTTGCTGACAAAACACAAATAATTCTGGCGTTCCATCTGCTGCCGAATATTTTAAGTCCATACTCCAACGGACACCGAATATGATCGCTTTCTTTTCGTTGGCTCATAATCTTTATCTCCTGTTTTATTTTCTATGATTATAGATCATTTACTCTATATTTACAAGTTACTATGGAAAATTATAGTAACTACAAAAAGGAAATACTCCTAAATCAAATCGCACATTTAATTCAGGAGTATTTTTCATTCTACCTATTATCTATAACAGCTATAAGTAATTTTTCAAATGACTTCCAAAATCTTATATCATCTTCCTCTGTGCGTTTCTTTGGTCCTTTTAAATGACTCTTTACAGAAGCTCTTCTTGCTTTTTTGCCTAAATGCCGTTCCATAAGCATTTGATCTATATTTTCGTCTGTGTACCATTTACCCGACTGATGTATCGCATAAGCGCCTTTTCCAAGAGCCATCGCCGCAACACCATAGTCCTGAGTTACAACAATGTCATTCTTTTTACAAAGATTTATCAATGCAAAATCTACGGCATCTGCCCCTGCTCCAATAATCTTCACTTCGCTATAATCTGAAGCCAGCACATGATTAGTATCACATAAAAGTGTAACTTCTATATTATTTTCTTTCGCCAACTGCTCTACAATAGATATTACTGGACAGGCATCTGCATCTACATATATTTTCATTTAATCAGCTCTCTTCATTTTCAATCGCTAAATTTCTCATATCAGAGTTCAGCCCCATCTCTTCCCAAGTAACTCCATATGGCGCGCCACCAGAAGTATAAGCAGCGATATAATAAAAAATATCATCCTGTTCTTCGCGGAAAAATGGATTATCCTTTTGAATTTTATTCTGCTCACGAATCCGTTTTCTTTTTGCCCTTTTAGCCCTTTGTATTTCCTGATAGGCTTTTACCGCCGCTTTTTCCCTATCAATCTGCTCTTTTGCTAAAGACACGCCCAATAATTGCAATTCCTCAACAGCTTTCATGCGGTCTACTGCAAATTTTTTCCTATACGCTTTTATGATATCCTCGCCATAAAGTGTGTCGTCATACTCTGTTACCCACTTTTCCGCTTTTTGTTTACGTTCTGCAAACTTCATCGCTTTCTTAGCTGCTTTGCCTTTTCCATTTTTCATAATGAATTATTTCTTCTCACAATAGTAAATTTTCTAACTTCTTAATTTCATATTCTAGTTCTGACATATCAAAACCTCTTAAAGTAAGAGAAAAAGATAATGTTCTCTTTTCTGATTCTTCGCCTATGTTCAGGATTGCTTCATTTATTCTTGTATCATAATCTGAAATAAAAATTTCTATGTCTTCTATCACGGTTTTGCTAAATTTTGATGCGCATAGTAGTAAATTTTCAAATTCATCTGGAACTATGATACTTTTAAAATCTAATGACCACTCATGAACACTTTTATATATATCAATCAATTTTTCTGCAACATAAATGATATACTCAGCATTTCCAGGTATTCCAGGTTCACCTATTGCTTCCTTAAAAGCATTATTTAGAATCCCGTTTAGCAGATTTATTCTAGACCTTAGTTCTCCACACTTCATTTGAACATAATCAATGATTTCTTTTGGTTCATTATATAATCTTGCATTTCTAAATGTAATGCCATACTTCATATCATATCTTAAATCGTCTAGTTTATCTAAGTTATCTTTTAATGCCGCTGCAAACAAAAGATATTCCCATGCATCCGGCTTTTCAACAGCTAATTCAAATACACGCCCTGAATACTTCAATACTTTAGGTGATATTTTTTCTTTGTAGAAATGTTGTCTTAAACAAAGACAGTCATTTACCAAATATGACATTTGTTTTCTCAAACAGCTAATAATATCCTTTCCATTATTAAATTCATGAACCCAATTACTATCCTTATTTCTCAATGTATCAATAAATTCAAATATTTTAGGAGAATCAACTATTTCAGAAAAATCTGCTGTATTATTCTTTTTCCATACTGGTAATATGTTTAATATGTTTTGATCTATAAAGACAAAAATCGGTATACCTTTCATTTTTGCTCTTAAATACTCTAAATTTGTAATTGATTTTTTCCCATGATTAGTTATATACCCATATCTCCCACCAACAATCAAAACCATTATATTTGCTCTTTCTTCAACTGCCCTAAGACAATTATTTACCGTATCCATATCAGGATCAATAGGAAAAGAATCATACTCTGATAATACAGCTTCATAACCCAAATCATCTTCTATAAAATCTCTTATATTCTGTCTGATTTGCTTTAAATCATAACAAGTTGAACTCACAAATACGGCTGGTCGATGTGCTAATCCCGAATTATATTTCATTTTCATTACCTCTCTCTCATACTTTGAACATCTATAAAACGTTGTTGTCTATATAACAAATTAATTTTTTTATTCCACCAATCCCCATACATGTTCTTTCAAATAAATATTCCCATTATTAAAATTTACAACTTTTATTCTATATAGATGGTTCATAGCCTCTACAATATCATCCCTCCCAACAGCCTGTCCTTCTTTCTGCTGATACCATTCCTGCAATTCTCTGACAAACGGTTCCTCTTCGACTCCAACTTCATATGCGTCTTTCTTATGTAACAGATATACAACATAAGCCTCTAGTCTGCTTAGTTCCAGTTTTATTGATTTTTCAATAAAAAATGCTGATACGATTATTAGTTGAACATAATTGAATATACTTTCAGGCTTGCTAATAGATGCTGCAAACTCCAATCCGGCGATAAGCGCCTTCTTAAAATCAATTTTTACATTGCCTACCTTATAAGATGCTGAGTCCTCTCCCAAGAATATCATACCTTTTCTCGCATCTTCCGGCATCACAGTAATATAGTTGTCCACTATGTAAGCGCCCACTGTTTCCTCTAAGCCATACTGCAATGCAGCCTGCTCCAATTTCTTCTTTAAATCATCATTATATTCCAATGCCTCTTTTCTAGTCATTGTCACTTCTCCTTCTCATAAGATTTCTTCTTTCTGTCCACAAAATCTTATCTAATTTTCCTCTTTCCATTTTCATAAGAAGCTGATCTTTGAACTCATCATACACATCCAGAAAGCCACTGTATAAATGATTTCCATCCACAGTATTAAAATCATATTCATCTTTATCCGCAACTGCAAATAGCCTATTTTTGCGCTTTGTTGGTGCCGGATGCTTCCAGTCACGGAATACCGTTTTATACAATATTCTGTCTGTATAATAATACAGGTCAAAAAAATCCATATAAATCATTGGTGCCAGATAAGTGTATTCTTCAAGAATTGTATTTGTTCCCTTTTCTTCCATAATAATTTTCAGTACAATATGGTAAGCTATCATGTCAGCGTCATATTCTTCGTTTTCAGGATGCTCCTTAGTGTATTTCTTACCACTAACCGCCAGATATGCATGTGCAAGTTCGTGCGCAAGACTGAATATCACGATTGTCCAATAGCAGTCCTCGGCAAGCTGAAGTATCTGAATATCTCCGTTTACCGTGTCCATTAACGCCTGATTTGCATCCCTATCCTGCATTTCCCCAAATATGCACACATCATTCATTAAAAATAATACATATTTAAAACACTCCCCATATATCTCCAGATTTTCAAAATCCTTAGACCATTTAAACATTGCCAACAGAAATCCCATAACCGTAGATTCAAAAAGCTCATCAATATGTACGAAAACCGGATTTATCCTGTCATTATAAATATAACTGTTAATTGAGTTCTGATAAATATTGCTCAATTCAATCTCTGCTCCGGTATAACCATATTCCCTTGCAAAATATTTCTTGACAATATCAAACATTGTCTGCAAATTATAACTTGCCATATTCTCTTTTAACTGTTCTTCCGTAAAATAAGAAGAAAAATATTTTAACATGGTTTTAATTCCACGTTTTTCATCCTTTAGAGAACTTCCTCCAAATTTGAATATTTCATAATCATCTGGTGGCAACATGAATTTCTCCAAAAAAGGGTTATCGTTTCTTTCCTTTCCCATCTCAGATCCTCCCTATTGCTATTATACAACAAATCGGCAAAATTTGGAGTATTTATCACAATAATCCTCTAAATCATTTCTAAAATCAACCCAAAAAATCCTCTCGAATCAAACCTTAGTTCAAGTCAAGAGGATTTTTCTCTATCGGCTCTTACCACTTTTTTTAGGTACATTTTTTTCAGTTATATCCTTAACTGCTGTTCTTTCCGCTTCCTGCTGATGCGCTTCAAAAGCCTCTGCCCCATATTGAAACTCCTGCTCTGCCACTACTGCAAGTTCAGCCGGATTTATAGCCTCCACATTGTCAATTATACTTGTTTCCCGTTCTGCCTTATCCGTCTGGTACTGTTTCACGTCTGCGGCAAGCTGCTCTGTCTTTTCTATGGCGGCATCCGCACAGTTCAGGATACCGGACAGCAGCTTTCTTTTTGCCTGAAACGGCTTCTTTATCAGTTCTGTCTTTGAGAACTTCTTCTCCCCATACTCCTTTTCCGGCTTATCCGCAAACGTGCGGAACGTGTTGGCAATCTTCTGTCCGGCTTCCCTCATGCCTGTGCCGAAAGCCTCTATTTTTCCAATGCTCTTATCCACATCTGCTATGGACTCCTGCACGTTCTGGCTGATACCCTCTAATTTTTTCTTAATTCCAAGAAACTCCGCCACTCTGTTTAAGGCAGCTTTCCCTTTCTGCTTTGCCGCTGTTACGATTTCCCCTGCCCTTGCCTTGATCTCTGTCTTGACCTCAAACAGTTTTTCTTTCATGGCTTTGCAGTCCTGTTCCAGCTTGTTTACTGCCCTTTTGAGTGACTGTTTCAGCCCTTTCTCTGCCTCACGTTCTTCCATCTTATGAAGCTGGTTTTTAACCGTCGTCAGCTCCTCTAAGACCGAATCCATCTTTTTCTCCATGACATCGACATACGCTGCCATTTCAAAGATGCTGTTTGCAGCCTCTTTCATATTGTTTTTACGGAGCAAGTCGAGCAGTTCCATAAGATTTTTTTCCTTTGTAAGTTCCACATTTGCTGTCATTTCCATTTCTCTTTTCCTTTCCGCAGGGCGGTTGTCCGCCCTGCCCCTTTCCGGTTGCTGGTTCTGCCTAGCGGAACGGCAGCGGCTCCCCGCTGACTTTCATAAATCCCCTGTCATCGGTCTGCATCTGCTGTGATGCACGCTCCTTGTCCTAATTTCCATGCCGCCCCTGCCCATGACTGCATCTGCCGCCCTCACTGTTCCGGCTCCGAGCGCCGCCCCAAGCAGCAGGATAATCTCACTCTTAACTTCGTTTTTCAACTCTGACCTTATACCGTCCAAATCTTCCCTCGTAATGTACCCGGCATCTTTCTTCGCTTTCCCTGTCTCTTTCACAAGGCTTTCATCATTCAGGCTGCGGATATAGTAATCTACCGCATCGACGATAAACTGGTTGACCGATTTGTGTATTTCTGTATTCAGCTCTGCCAGAACCTTGTGTATCCTGCAATGCTGTTCATTATCAAGATTGAGCCGGACATTATGATAGCAAATATTTGATTTTGCCATTTGCGCCACTCCTATCCTATCTGATTACGATGCTTTGCAAGAAAAATCCTGCCAAGTTGTTCATATCCCTTTGCATTTGCCTTGATATCCTCAATGTACCAGATATTCCCACCGTCATGTGAACCGAACAGCCTCATAACTGCCGCTCCGCCGCCTACGAACACAATCGGTATCACATCAAGGTTGTAACCGTGTTCTTTCAGAGTATTGTAGACTTTTTGTGCAAAATCACGCAGGCAGTCCCTCACAATGTTCATATACTTGTCCGGCAAAGCTGCTTCTCCGGTTGCCATGACCTGCTGTATCACGTTTTCCTCAAGTTCCTGCCCGATCTGCCTGTTACATTCCTCATTGATCGTCCTCATGCAGCGGATAAGTCCCTGCTGACTTGTTATACACTCCGCCTCATTCGGCTTGCCGTTCTGTATCGGCATAATATCAATCGTCCAGCTTCCTATATCCACCACTACTACACGCTCTGGCAAGGCTTTCAACTGCTCTGCAACCGCCGCATAACATTGCGGAAACACAGACACCCTTGCAATCCTTGCCGAATACCTCTCTTTCTCAAAGAGGAAAGCGACCTCTTTCTTTTTCGACAGGTAATCAATGAAGTCCTGCTTCTCTGCGCCGAACCTTGTCAGGGGAAGCCCTACCGATAAAAGGACATCCGCATTTTTCATTCCCCTCTGCTTCAGTTCCTTTGCAACTGCCGCAAGGGTAAGCAGATAGAAATTGTCATTCTCAACTTTTGTGTCCCTGACCTCAAGGCGTTTCCCTCCTACCTTGTAATACTTCCCGTCCAGTTCCACTACATCATCATAAAATGCGGGTTCCGTTGTGATTTCCTTTACTCCTGTTGTAAAAATCTGTGTAGCTGTTTTCATGTTGGACCAGCCGTGATCAATCCCGATTACTTCAATATGTTTTTCCATTCTGTTTTTCCTCCATATCTTTTTCATGTTACTTTTTCCTCCGTCCTTCCAAGCAATTTCTTCATACAGGGAAAGCAATATCTTTCCGACTGATTATATGGACAGTCAAAGCACTGACTTTCCTTGCTTCTCTCTACTGGCTTTGGATTTCCTGCTAATTTCACACATTTATTGGCAATACACTGTCTGCTATTATGGAAGAACCTGCAACGCATACAACTTTTTATATCTCTTTCCAATATCACCTCTGCTGTAATAGCATCTTCACATTTCGGATATTTCCTGATCCTAACATTAGTTCCCATCCGAGCCACCCGCCTCTCTTGCGACGGAAAGCATATGAAGTTCTTCCATTTTCCTGTCTGCTATGCCCGCTGATCTTGCAAGTGAGAAAAACATCACAAGCACTACTGCCACTGCAACCCCTATTCCTATCTGTATCATCTGTTGCCCCTCCTTTTTTGATCCGCTTTCTTCCTCTGTTCCGCTTCCATCCGCTCGACATACTCACGAATATCAATCAAATCCTCTAAATCATAAATTTTGGAACACATAGCACGGTCAACATTTTCAGGAGTACATTCTCCGTGTTCTGCCAATGCCGCTATCACTTTCTGCTTAATTTCTTCCTGCACAGAATCCGGCATTGCTGCTATATAGTGCGATGGCAAATAGGATACTTCTGCTACTACCTCCTTTTCATACTCATAACTCTTTTCAAAATTGTTTATGAATTTTTCTTTTACTAAGACTGCCTTTGTTTTATTTTCCTCACTGACTAACTCCACCAGCCTGTCTAAAAACTCTATTAGCTCTTGCTTTGTCATTGCCACTCCCTGCCCTTCCTTTTTTGCAATAAAAAAGTAGGACCAAGTTAGCTATGCCAAGCGTGGTACTTGTCCCACATAAAGAGCTAATTTAGTCCTACCTAAATGTTAAATATTCAATTATCACCTCTTTCAAGGTACACTTCTTACACCGTCAAAATTCTTGATGGTAATTTAGTGTCAAGTTGCTTATTTTCCTGTTTCAAGATTAAAAATGAGCTCATCCTAATCACTTTCGCTGTTCTCACAGCAGTTTTTTCTTAGGACTAAATCAGCGGAAACCTTTGATTTTACTGGCTTCTTACTAACTTGACACTATTATACCATCAGCCCCCCACTCCCGATTCGGATATTCCAAATAGTTTTCTCTTGTCGCACCGCGAATCAGGTAGTTTTTAATATTAATCGAATTGGCAATGACATCATTTTGGCGGACCACTGCCCACTCCATAAGCTGGGCACACCCCCCGGCTGTAATTGCCGCCGCCACGCTTGTACCGCTTCGTTCTCCAAAAGGCGTTGATACATCGACTCCTGGCGCTGCAATTTCAGGAACAATATAATTATCTCTGGCAAATCCTCTTCCAGAGGTCGGAGCGATGCTGTTATTGACAATCTGGTAGTTTGCTACTGTGACTGCACTATGTACGTATCCAGGCTCTGTTATGGTGGTATGAGGATCCGACTGCAAAAAGTGCGTATCAGACGACAAAAAATCCGTGATGGGAAGCCAGATATCAAATTGCCCCCCTATGACATTTCCTTCTGAATTGATTCGGATAATCCAGACCCCTTCTGTTGGATCTGAGAAGCGAAACCGAATTACTTCTGCACCAGACATTGCTTCCACAATCTGATAATCTATCAAAATCCTGGTTTTTTCATAGATAAAAGAAAATTCCTGGGGTGTCGCACTCCTAAAATTATTCCATCGAATAATCTCTCCTCCTGGAGAACGTATGATTGCATTATAAAAATATGGCGCGTCTCCCCACAAATCCATCACGAATCCTTTTTCGTTTTCTCCAACGCGAAGTTCCACATCCTGATACGATTGCAGTTCTGTGATCCTTCCAAAAAAATGATGTGCTGAATTCCCCTCATTGCCACAGGCTGTCACAAAGACATGACTTTTCTGCCGACTGATATAGTCAATATAATTTCCCAACATACCACCGCCTGTATGGTCACCAAGACTCGTGCCGATTCCGAGACAGATAACAAGCGGACTTTTTAAAGGGACCACATATTTTTGCAAATACTGAATTGCCTGCAATAAATCCGATTCACCATAGCAAGGTACACCCGATGGAATTTTATAATAGTCCTTCAAATACTGTTTCGCTTCTCTAAGCTTGACTACTGCAATCTGACAGCCGGGTGCTGCACCAATAAACCTGCCTCCCTCAATGGAACTGCCCGCCGCCAAACTTGCCATCACACTTCCATGGCCATTTGCATCTGTACTTGGCACCAAAGACAACGGATCTGAGCTGATAAGCGCCTCATCTATCATCTCTTTTGTGTATTCTGAGCCATATTGAAACCCTTCCGGCGGAGTTCCCGTCTGAATCGTCTGATCCCAAATGCCTACAATGCGGGTTCTTCCTGATAAATCCCTGAAAACCGGCTCTTGATAGCGAATTCCTGTGTCAATGATTCCAACAGTCACACCATTTCCAGTCAGCCCCAATGGCTCTTCCTGCGCTGACAAAATTCCTGATGCCGCAAGCGCAAGAGTATTTAGATTCATGTTTTGCGCTGCTTCAAGCGGCTGAGCTTGAAAGTCTTCCATTAACCCATAGCATTTTGGGGTAAAAGAATATGAAGACTGACTCATATTGTAGCCCGTCAGTCGTCTTCGTTCTGCAAAATAAATTCCCCAGCCATTTCCCAGCGAATGATAACAATGATCGATAGACTCATTGATGTATTCACTAGGAAGAATATCTGTTACTAAGATCTCTGCATAATCATTCGATATAATACGCTCCTTACAGGTCACAGTTCTTCCTCTTCAAAAGAATTATTGTTATAATGTATGCCGCCAATCATCAATTGCCACACATTTTTTCTTATTTCTCAAAATATGCGAACCGTTCTTTGTAGCGTATATGCTTATGACTAATATGATAAAACACCAGTGAAACAATCACGATTCCCACTGCAATTCCAAGCGCAATCACAAGTGTTTGTTTTGCAAATATCTTTGCTTTTATCTCATTGCCATCTACAATCGCGCGCATTGTATAATACAGGCGTCCGCCTGGCACCAATGGGATAATTGATGGAATCAAAAAAACGGTCGCCGGCGCTTTCACAAGTCTGGCTAACAGTTCTGCATAAAGCGTTACAATTGTAGCTGGAATCAGATTTTGCAGCAAAAGTGACATTCCTGCTTCTGCACACACACAATAAAGAAAAGTGGACAACACCCCGCCAACACACCCATAAATAATTTTATCCATTTTTGTATTGACATTCAGACAGTATCCTAATGTTCCGGTGGCTGTCGTCAAGATCATAATCCCATATTTTTCTATAAACTGCATTATCATACCAATCCTCCCATCAACATAATGGCAACACCAAACCCAGCCGCTATTGCAACTGCCATCATAAGCGCCTCTGCAAGCCGCAGTATTCCAGTGATGATGTCCCCACACATCATATCCCGCAGTGCATTCATCAAATTGATTCCTGGAATCAAAAGCATAATACTTCCTATCATCACTTTATCTGTATTTTGTCCAATGCCTAGATAAATTGACAATATACACAAAATTCCTGCCACAAGAGATGTAATCAAACTGTAAACAACCCTGTTTCTGCCATATGTGGAAAAGAAATATTCCCACAGATACATCAGCAGCGCAATGATGCCTGCAGCCAGGCCATCTCTTAGATTACCGCCAAAAAAAATAGCAAACGAAGATGTCAGCAAAAAATAACCGATAACTTTTGATTTATAAATACGCTTCCTGGCAGGAGCCATAATTTCTGTGATTTTCTGCCCAATCTCTTCACAAGTAGGTTTATTCTCACAAATATACCTGGAAAGCGCATTGAGTTCCTCTAGTTTTTTCAAATCGGTCGTACCAGGATTGATGCGCCTTGTAAGCGTAAAATTTTGGCCTTCTTCTGTTTTCCAACTCAATATAATCAAAGACAAAATCGTAAATACATCTACAATTCCGCCCCCATATGCCGTACATATGCGCACAATGGTATCTTCAACCCGCAATATCTCTGCACCGCAGCGCAGTAGTGTCTCTCCCATATCCAATGCACATTCCATCACAAGAGCCGGATTTTCACCACATTTTTTCCTGTTCATTCTCACTTATCCCCCATGTCAGATCAGATTACCACGTTCAAGTCATATCTGAAACTTTGACTCAATTCCCCTTCGAAAACAAAGCTTCATTACCACATTATAATCATATTTCATTTTGCGCTGTTCGTCCATAACTTTTGCCTCCAAGATAACACTTTTTTATCGCGAGAACCCGTTATTTTCTTGACCGTTGTTTTTGAAAGTGTTATGATTTTAACGTAGCAATTAGAGCTTCTGCAGCTCTATTGCATTTAAGAATGACACTGCACGATCTGTTTTGTGCAGTTAAAAATTTAATATTTAAAACGAGGTGTTTCAAATGAGCAAAGGTTTTGAAGATTTACTAAAGAAAGTTTCCGAGTGCAGCCGCAAAACAGTATCTGTCGCTGTTGCCGAGGACGAGCCTGTTTTAGAAGCTGTAAAAGCAGCCAAAGAGCAGGGAATTGCTGATGCCATTTTAGTCGGCGATGAATCAAAAATCAAGGAAATTGCAGCCCGTATGAACATGGATCTGACAGGGTTCGAAATTATCAATGAACCAGATCAGGTACAGGCTGCCCACACTGCTGTAAAACTTGTACATGACGGCAAAGCTGATATGTACATGAAAGGACTTATTGATACCAAGAACTTCCTAAAAAGTGTGCTTGACAAAGAAGTTGGTCTGCGCACAGGAAAAGCACTCTCTCACGTATGTGTATTCGAAATAAAAGGCATTGATCGTCTTTTGTTCCTGTCTGACGTTGCATTTATGACTTATCCTACTCTCGAAGACAAAGTTTCCATTATTAACAATACGGTTGAAGTTTGTCATGCATGTGGAATTGCAGAGCCCAAGGTTGCTCCAGTTGCAGCGGTTGAGGTTGTCAATCCCAAGATGCCTTGTACTGTTGATGCCGAAGAACTTTCAAAGATGAGTGCAGAAGGCAAAATTACTGGATGCATTATTGATGGTCCACTCTCTATGGATATGGCTATCGACAGCGCTGCCGCTGCGCACAAAGGCGGTACAGGCAGAAAGATTGCAGGAGACGCAGATGTGATTCTGTTTCCTGATATTCATTCCGGAAACCTTGTTTATAAAGTACTCACACATTTATGTGATGTCAAAAACGGCAACATTCTGACTGGTACAGCAGCTCCTGTCATTCTTACATCACGCTCTGATACCTTTGAAGCAAAACTTCATTCCATCGCACTTGCTGCAGTTGTTGCTGAGGCTATGAAAGCTGCACAATAGTGCCTATTTCATTTAGGAGGAAAACCATATGTCAATCAAAAGTTTGATTATTAATCCAGGCTCTACATCTACGAAAATCGGCGTTTTCGAAGATGAAACCTTATTGTTTGAGGAAACATTGCGTCACTCAACAGAAGAAATTTCCCAATATGCTGCCATTGTGGATCAGAAAGATTTCCGCAAAAAAATCATTACTGACTTACTGGAAAAGAAAAACTTCGATATTCAGTCTTTGAATGTTATTGTTGGACGCGGCGGTATGTTAAAGCCAATTCCAGGGGGTACATATGCAGTGACAGATGCCCTGCTTGAAGACTTAAAAGTAGGCGTACAAGGACAGCACGCTTCCAATCTTGGCGGAATCCTGGCAAGAGAAATCGGTGATGCTATTGGCGTACCTTCCTACATTGTCGATCCCGTTGTAGTAGATGAATTAATGCCTATCGCAAGATATTCTGGTGTGCCAGAACTGCCGCGTGGAAGTATCTTTCATGCACTGAACCAGAAGGCTGTCGCAAAAAGATATGCAGGCGAAATTGACAAACCTTATGAATCTCTGCGTTTAATTGTAGTACACATGGGAGGCGGCGTATCAGTAGGTGCTCATGAAAATGGCAAGGTAATCGATGTTTTCAGTGCCTTTGACGGAGATGGCGCTTTCTCACCAGAACGTGCTGGTGGTGTACCAGGCGGCGCTCTTGTGAAAATGTGCTTCTCTGGAAAATATACAGAGAAGGAAGTTTACAGCAAACTTATCGGCAAAGGCGGCTTCAACGCTTATCTGCAGACAAATGATATGCGTGAAGTTTCCAAACGTGCGAATGAAGGTGATGAAAAAGCAAAAGAAGCAAAAGAAGCTTTCCTGCTGCAAGTATCTAAAGACATTGGATCTATGGCCTGTGTATTGAATGGAAAAGTTGATCAGATTATTGTGACGGGCGGCATCGCTTATGGTGAAGATGTTATCGCCGCTCTCAAAGAGCGTGCTGAATGGATTGCACCATTTACAGTATATCCCGGTGAAGATGAACTGCTTGCACTTGCAAAAGGTGCGCTTCGCATCATGAACAAAGAAGAAGAATTGATGGAATATTAATTTCAATCAGATGATAATAAAATCTACATCATCGACAAAAAAATTGAGCGCCAACGCGCTCAATTTTTATATGCTATAATTCAAGATTGGACATCCGTATAGAAAAATCCAAATAAATTCCAACAGGAATATCACTGATAAAACTATACTCATTCAAATCATCCTGAAAGAAATCATAGACCATTACCCTTGTTTTGTCCGCGTCTACAATCCAATATTCTCGAACACCTGCAGCACGATATTTGAAAAGTTTTGTAGTATAATCAATCCTTCTGCTTGCTGGAGACACCACCTCGATAACCCAATCCGGCGCACCATTGCACCCTCTGTCATCAAGTTTATTGTCATCACAAATAACGCAAATATCAGGCTCAACATAGCTCTTGTCATCCGCATCAATAAAAACACCAAATGGGGTAATATCTACTTCCCCCTTAAAATTATTTCTTCGAATGTGTTCCCGAATTGTAGCAAAAAGCTCACCTACAATCCTTTGATGATTTCTTGTAGCCGGAGCCATATAATATACTTTTCCATCAATAAGCTCTGCTCTCTGTCCTTCCGGGAGATTATAAATATCGTTTATCGTATATGTATTTAACTCTGTTAATGCCATTCTAACTCTCCTTATCTTATCTGTATCTATACATTCTGCCGTTATTGGGTATCTATCTTTGATAGTTTTCTAACCAAATACAGTATATCATATTGCTTCTATAAAGTCTATTTAAATTTCATTAACAGTAACTCCATTATAAGCGCAATCTTGGAATATTTTCTTCAGATTCTCTTCTTTCTGCCGCACAAAACAGGCAATATGTACTTGTAAGATTCCTTACTCATACATATTGCCTGTTTGAAAATGTATTAAAACATAAATCGATTCTTAGTTCTTTGCAGATACAGCTGCCTTAATCTGCTCTGTCAGTACTGGAACAATCTTATTTAAGTCACCAACAATACCATAATCAGCAACATCAAAGATTGGTGCTGTTTCGTCTTTGTTGATTGCAATTATAATGTCAGATTCTTCCATACCTGCCAAATGCTGAATTGCGCCAGAAATACCAATTGCAAAATATACATTTGGACGAACTGTCTTTCCGGTCTGTCCAACTTGCAAATCCTTTGGCTTCCAGCCAGCATCTACGACTGCACGAGAACAGCTAACAGTACCGCCAATAGCCTCTGCTAAATCCTCCAAAAGCTTGAAGTTCTCTGGACTTCCTACACCACGTCCACCAGACACAAGGATTTTTGCATCCATAATATCAACCGTATCTGTAACATTCTTAACAATATTGAGAATCTCTACATATTTATTGTCTGGTGTAAATCCAGGATCAAACTCTTCTACAACAGCATGTGCGCCTTCCTTTTTCTCAAGCTTCTGCATAACACCTGGACGAACTGTTGCCATCTGAGGACGGAAATCAGGACAAGCAATCGTAGCAATTGTATTGCCGCCAAATGCTGGACGTGTCATAAGGAGTTGATTGTGTTTCTGCTCTTTTCCAGGAATTGGATTAATAGGGAAATCACCAATCTCAAGGGAAGTACAGTCAGCAGTAAGTCCTGTATGTACTCTTGCAGAAACTCTTGGACCAAGATCACGGCCGATTGCTGTAGCGCCTACTAATAAAATTTCTGGCTTATATTTATTGATTACAGAAGACAATGCATGTGCATAAGGCTCTGTTCTGTACTCTTTCAATTCTGGATTATCAACAATAATAACCTTGTCTGCACCATATGCAGCAAGCTCATCTGCCAGATCCTTTACACCGCTGCCGACTAACACGGCTGTCACTTCTGTTGCTAATTTCTCTGCAAGTCTCTTACCTTCGCCAATCAGCTCAAGAGCAATGCCGCTTACCTTGTTATCTACCTGCTGCGCGAAGACAAACACACCTTTATATTCTTCTAAATTCATGATTAACCTCCATATTATATAACATGATTAAATAACATGCTTCTCTTTTAACTTGTTCATGATGTATTCAACAGACTCAGAAGGATCTAATGTAACCTTCTCTCCCTGTCCCTTTCTAACCTTATCAGATGCTCTTGCAATCTGTGTTGGTGAACCCTTAAGTCCAAGGTTTGAATCCTCTACATCCTTTAAGTCAGCTCTGCCCCATGTTGTAATTTCTGCCTTGTAAGCATCAAAAATTCCGCCTGGAGTCATATAACGAGGCTCATTTAATTCAGCAAGCGCTGTTATCAAGCAAGGCATTTTTGCCTTTAATACATGATATCTGTCATCATACTGACGCTCAACAATTACGCTGTCCCCTTCTATCTCAATCTTCTGTGCATATGAGATTACAGGAATGCCAAGGTGCTCTGAAATCTGAGGACCAACCTGTGCAGTATCTCCATCAATTGCCTGACGGCCTGTGATAATCAGATCATACTCAATATTTCTAAGTGCACCAGCAAGTGTCTGAGAAGTAGCCCATGTATCTGCTCCGCCAAGAACTCTGTCTGTTACAAGAATTCCTTTGTCAGCGCCCATTGCAATTGCTTCGCGAAGCACTTCTTCTGCCTTGGGAAGACCCATTGTTACAACTGTTACCTCTGCACCATATTGATCCTTTAACCGTAATGCAGCTTCAAGGCCAGCCTTGTCATCAGGATTCATGATTGTCAACATAGCTGCTCTGTCAAGTGTACCATCAGGATTGAACTTTACGCCACCCTTTGTATCAGGTACCTGTTTTATACATACTACAACTTTCATTGCTTATTCTCCTTATTATATATTTTGATTGATATGTTATGAAATATTTTCTATCTTATGAAATGTGCATTCGAAAGCCTTCCACATTTCTACTTTAACATATTCGCGGAGATTACCATTCTCTGAACTTCACTTGTTCCTTCGTAAATCTCAGTAATCTTAGCATCTCTCATCATACGCTCAACTTCGTATTCTCTTGTGTAGCCATAACCGCCATGTAACTGAACAGCCTTGGTTGTTACTTCCATAGCCATCTCTGCTGCATATAATTTTGCCTGAGCAGCTTCTATACTATAAGAAGTCTTGTGATCTTTTGTGTACTGATCTTTCTTGCATGCAGCCTTATAAACCAAAAGCTGTGCTGCCTGAGCCTTTGTAGCCATATCAGCAAGCTGGAACTGTGTATTCTGGAATGCACCGATAGCACGTCCAAACTGCTTTCTTTCTTTTACATACTCAACAGTTCTGTCAATCGCGCCTTCACCAATACCCAATGCCTGAGCTGCGATACCAATACGGCCGCCGTCCAATGTATGCATTGCGATACCAAAGCCCTTGCCCTGCTGTCCAAGCATGTTCTCCTTTGGAATACGGCAATCTGTGAAAATCAACTCATATGTTGAAGAGCCACGGATACCCATCTTCTTTTCTTTTGTTCCAAATGAGAATCCAGGTGTACCCTTCTCAACGATAAATGCAGAAATTTCTTTGGACATTCTGCCGCGCTTTTCAATCATGCCGGTAATCGCAAAAATAACATATACATCTGCTTCTTTACCATTTGTAATGAAAATCTTAGAACCATTCAGAACCCACTCATCACCATCTAAAACAGCCTTTGTCTGCTGTCCCTGTGCATCCGTACCTGCTCCTGGCTCTGTCAAACCAAATGCACCAATCTTTCTGCCGCTTGCCAAGTCTGGAAGATATTTCTGTTTCTGTTCCTCTGTACCATAAGTGAAAATAGGGTCACAGCAAAGAGAGGTATGTGCAGAAACGATAACTGCTGTTGTGCCGCAAACCTTTGCAAGCTCTTCTACACACATTGCATATGTAAGGATATCGCAGCCCTGTCCGCCATACTCCTTTGGAATTGGAATACCCATAAATCCTGCTTTTGCCATTTTCTCGACTGTAGCTCTTGGGAATTCTTCTGTCTCATCTACTTCTACTGCAAGAGGCTTCACCTCTTTTTCAGCGAACTCTTTAAAAAGAGCTCTCGCCATCTCATGCTCTTTACTTAATGTAAAATCCATGTTATTATTCCTCCATTTTCAATAACTTTGATTAAAAATTTATGTTCCTCTGTGTCATTACAGCGGTATTCATCTATTACCTGCGAACAGCAAGCCACTGTGTATCAAACACAGCGCCTTGCTATCGTTTTTAAAGACTTTCTTATCCTTATTTCTTTGCGTAATCGTAGAAGCCAACGCCTGTTTTCTTTCCAAGTTTTCCAGCACGTACCATTTTTCTAAGAAGTGGAGAAGGTGCATACTTTGAATCGCCTGTCTCATTGAAAATTACTTCCATAATTGCCAGCACGATATCAAGTCCAATATAATCGCCAAGTGCCAAAGGTCCCATTGGATGATTTGCGCCAAGCTGCATTGCCACATCAATATCTGCTACGCTTGCAACACCTGCTGCATATACATTGATTGCTTCGTTAATCATCGGAATCAGAATTCTGTTTACAACAAAACCTGCTGCCTCATTCACTTCTACTGGAGTCTTACCGATTTCCGTTGCAATATCTTTGATCTTTGCAACCAAATCTGCTGGTGTATTTGCACCTGCAATAACCTCTACCAGCTTCATTCTGTCTGCTGGATTGAAGAAATGCATACCAATCAGAGGACGGTCAAGACCTGCACCCATTTCTGTGATAGAAAGGGAAGATGTATTTGTTGCAAAAATACACTCTGGCTTTACAATTTCCTGTAATTCTTTGAATGTTGACTTTTTGATTTCCATCTTCTCAGGAGCAACTTCAATTACAAGGTCACAGTCTGTACAAATATCTTTCAAACCTGTAGCAATTTTAGCAGCAATTGCATCTGCTTTCTCCTGTGTAATCTTTTCTTTTCCAACAAGGAAGTTAAGATTTTTTAAAATCTTGGCCTTTCCACCATCAGCAAACTCCTGCTTAATATCACATAAGCACACTTCATAACCATCTGTCATTGCAAAAGCCTGCGCAATACCAGAACCCATTGTTCCAGCGCCGATAATACCTACCTTCATTGTAAGTCCTCCTTATATTTTATATTCTATTTCTTCTGTTTTATCAGATAAACGCTATCATTTTTCTGAAATCAGCCGCCATATACTGACTGGTCTGTAATATGTTCCCCAAAACTGCCTTCTAGCAATTTTTGAATGGCTCTTTTACTTTTTCCTTATTTTTGTCAAGGAAGAATGCCATACCATATTTCTGATCCTCTGTCTCAAAGCAATCACCAAAGAGTTTCTCTTCAATCACAATTGCTTGATCCATATCAACATCCAAGCCCTCATTGATTGCTTTCTTGCAGTTGCGTACAGCAATCGGAGCATTTTTAGCAATGCCTGCTGCCATCTTTTCTGCCTGTGCCATTAACTCTTCCTGTGTATATACTGCATTTACAAGACCGATTCTAAGCGCTTCATCTGCCTTAATATTTCTTGCAGTATAAATCATTTGCTTGGCCATGCCAGCTCCAACAAGGCGCGAAAGCCTCTGTGTGCCGCCAAATCCTGGTGTGATGCCAAGACCAACTTCCGGCTGTCCAAACACTGCATTGTCAGAACAAATTCTGATATCACAGCTCATTGCAATCTCACAGCCGCCGCCGAGTGCAAATCCATTCACTGCTGCAATTACAGGAATTGGGAATGTCTCTAACTTTCTAAATACGTCATTTCCCTTTTTGCCAAATGCCTCACCCTCCGCCTTTGTCAAGGTGCTCATCTCTGCTATATCTGCACCTGCAACAAATGATTTCGCACCTGCACCGGTAAGAATCAGACAGCGTACTTCATCAAGATTCACTGTATCAAGTGTTGTGTTCAGCTCATCAAGCACCTGGGAATTGAGCGCATTTAACGCTTTCTCACGATTAATAGTAATCTTACCAACTGCGCCGTTTACTTCATAAAGGATATATTCCATTGTTCTCCTCCATATCATCTATCAATATCTACGTGTATCTTTATTCCTCATATTTTTTTACGATAGTAGAGCAGCCCATACCACCGCCAATACACAATGTTGCAAGACCCGTCTTGGCATCCTTTGCTTCCATCTCATGAAGCAGTGTTACAAGGATACGGCATCCTGAAGCGCCTACTGGATGTCCCAATGCAATTGCGCCACCGTTTGGATTCAACTGTTTATCTACATCAATGCCCAAATCTCTGCCTACTGCAATAGACTGTGCTGCAAATGCTTCATTTGCCTCAATAACATCAAAGTCTTCAATCTTCATGCCAGTTTTTTCCAAAACCTTCTTTGTAGCTGCTACTGGTCCGATACCCATTACTTCTGGTCTTACGCCTGCAAGAGCACCCGCTACCCATTCAGCCATAGGTGTAACGCCCAATTCTTTTGCCTTTTCTTCACTCATAACAACAATTGCTGCTGCACCATCATTGATACCAGATGCATTTCCTGCTGTTACATATTTATCTTTATTGATTGGACGAAGCTTTGCTAATGCTTCTATTGTAGATCCTGCTCTTGGTCCTTCATCAACCTTGAACTCTACCATTTCTTTTTTCTTCTTAATCATAACAGGCACGATTTCTTTGTCAAAAGCACCTGATTTCTGAGCTGCTTCTGCCTTCTGCTGGCTCTTAAGCGCGAACTCATCTAACTCCTCACGCGTAATTTTCCATTCATCACAGATGTTGTCAGCAGTCTGAATCATATGATAATTGTTGAATGCATCCCACAATGCATCATTTACCATGGTATCTACCAATGTACCATTATTCATTCTATATCCAAAACGTGCATTTGGCAGTGCAAAAGGCGCCATTGACATATTCTCCATACCGCCTGCTACAACGACATCCGCATCTCCTGCCAATATCATCTGAGCTGCCATGTTCACACAGTTCAAACCAGAACCACAAACTACATTTACCGTAACCGCTGGTGTCTCAATAGGAAGTCCAGCATTGATTGCAGACTGACGAGCCACATTCTGTCCCTGGCCTGCCTGGATAACACATCCCATATATACATGGTCAACCTGTTCCGGAGCCACACCTGCTCTGTTCAATGCTTCTTTAATAACGATTGAGCCCAGTTGTGACGCGGGAGTTGTGCTGAGTGAACCACCCATAGTACCGATTGCTGTACGGCATGCGCCTGCTAATACGATTCTTTTTGCCATTATCTTTTCCTCCATCTGTTTTTGAAAACCTTATATTTAATATTTCCGTTTGATTGTTATTTTTATCACAATCATTGTGATTATTTTATCATATTGTTAAAAAAAAAGCAATCTGTTTATTGGTTGATATATATTGCATTTTAAACAAATTTTACCAAACAAAATTATTGATTTTTGTCAAATGTACTTTTTTAAAAACATGATGTTTTTCAATCATTGTGCATTATTCATAGCGTCCGGCTCCTTCGGTACACTTGGGTCTTTCATCCTATATTTTCTGTCCCATTCCTTGGTACTCTCATCACGCTCAACCTCACATCGGTTTGCGCTCAAAAAACCTGCAAGTTGATAAAAATCGACCCAAATTTCGTTGTTTCCATCTTTTTGCGACTCATCAAAAATGAGCTGAAGACCTACATGAAGATGCACCGTTTCAATATTGTTCACATTTTCTGTATCACTGTATCCTGTATGCCCCATATAACCAATTACATCGCCTGCCGTGACATAATCCCCTTCTTTCAGACCATCTGCATAGGGTCTGTTCTGTCTTAAATGTGCATAATAATAATACCGCTTTTTGTCAAAGCTTCGGATACCAATGCGCCAGCCGCCATACCGATTCCAGCCAAGCGCCTCCACATATCCCGATTCACATGCTATAATCGGCGTACCGACCAGAATGATTGTTAGAATAACATGCTGTTTTGTTTCTGCTCTGTTTCGTCCTCTGCCTTTGTCATTCCTTTTTTCCTGCTGTAATACAAATCAACAAGCGCGGTGGTTATACGCTTCTCACTTTCCTGTGTAAACACTACTGTGCATACAAAATCTTCCTCCGTTTTTGCCCTAGCCATCCAGCTCCCTTCCTATACAACAAATCATCCATTATTTTCACTGCATTTGTTGTATCAATATGCCTGCCATCTGGTCAGCAAACCAGCCTGTCAGAATCCTCTTCTCTTTATCTTTATGCCCGCAATGCTGCTGTCATTCCGATTTATTCTGTGAACTCCCTTAGGAGCTGTTAGGAAATAAATCTTTACAGTTCCTTAGACAAAATCATTCCTTTATTGGAAACACTTCTATCGTTTAAATTTTTTGAAATAATTATCAACCATCTTTTTGATTTCTGGAAGCGGCATCTGTTTTGGCAAATACCCATTTGGCTTTAAAGCCAGTACTTTATTAACGGTTTCTTTGTCCACCCGGCTTGTCAAAAACATCACTGGAATGCTTGAAAACTCTTCCTCCGATCGAATCATTTCTAATACTTGACTGCCATTGCATCCCGGCATTTCATAATCCAGCAGAACCAAATCCGGTTTGTCCAGCGTAATACTCTGAATCGCAGACATTGCAGACTTTGCAAGTGAAACTTCATAATCTTTTTCCAGCAACTGTTTCATAGTATGCTGCATCACACTAGAATCATCGACAACAAGCACTTTTTTCTTGTGTGACGTCTCATTCTCTTCAAGATATTTCTTAACCTCTTCTACCGCATTCTTGGCTTCTATTGAAGTTCCAAGCTTTTCATAAACCAAATGCGGTGCAATCACGCAATATGCAAAATATCCTTCGCCTGTATTAAACAGCAGGCTGAACTGCGGACGTTCATTTTCAAACCGTTTCTGAAACTGTTCATAAGTCAGAAGACTTTCTTCCCACATCTCACTTAAACCAGCCGAGGGGAAATTTTCTGCGACACGATTCACAAACTGTCTCGCTGTATGTCTTGCAGCATTCATCAGCATAACATTCATCTTGTCGGACTCTGACCCCATCATTTTACCAATCGTTCTGGCAAGCAGTTTTTCCTCAAAAACAAGGATAATCTCCCATCGCTCTCCTTTGCTGGAGCCATAAACCAAACGGTAATATATTCCATTTCCAAATTTTTCTCCGCCGTAGCTTTCACTGATTACTCTTGCCTGGAGCCGAAATAAATCATACAAAAGCTGAATGATTGTTTGACGCATTGCCACATGCTCATCTTCCGGCAAAAGATTTACCCACTTGCTTGTGGATTTGCCTGTAATCGCACGGTCTTCTGTCAAAGTATGTCCAATCAGCCATCCTGAACAAACTCCTAGAAAATGATTGACCGAATCCTGGGAATAGCGCGTTCTGCTTAGCTCTTCCTCAAGCCCCGGAAGTATTTTTTGACGAAAATCATCATGAATACGCCTATGTGTGTCGAACCCTATGTAATGAATGGCTGCCATATAGGCTTCTTCCTGTGTGAAATGCTTCATTGCATGGTCTTTAAAATACTTGATTCCCTCTTGGCAAATCCACTGGCTTTTGTCTTCCTGATCTTTTAGCGCAAGTAGCTTATTGATAATCCCAAAGAGTTTTTTGTGTTCCCTGTCAATGGCCTCCACACCGATATTAAATCGGTCCTCCCATACTATCTGCTTACCCATATATCCTCCTTTACCGCTCCAGAAAGTTGTTATTCTTATGTGTAATGACTGCCCCATTATTTTCCTGTATATTATACCATACAATGCGATAGATAGTGAACCATTTTACAAATTTTGTTAAATAATTGCTTATATTTTCAGAATTTTTATGCATTTTGCACTTTTTCAAAGTGCTGATAATCCTTTTTGGTTTTCCAGTTGCCGCCCCATGTAAATCCATGCTCTATAAAAAGCTGATAGCATAAATCATTCTGATCAATTTTGTACAAAAAATCCTTGGTTCGGTCCACATATTCTGCACCTCCTGCCGGATCACAGCGAATACTTCCATCTGATGCGGTCCGCACATAAGGATTATAAAGCGGATTTATATCAATCGCCCGTCCAAAACTATGATTTGACAGCTTGTTTGTTCCGGAAATCAAACGGTAATTAAACGCAGAGGTATTATTGGCTTCCATGGATTTATCATCATCTCCGCCGTATTCTTCTATAAGCACCATTCGCTCGATTGGATACTGGGCGTCATACAATGCCTTCATAATACTTACGATATCCTGACTAATTGCATTGTTTACGATAAGTTCACCGATATGTGCTTTTCCGTCAAACCCAATGTGAAGGACTCGGACATATGACAGCTCCTCCAGCGCAATATCTTCATTTTCAATATAGGAACACCCCATTATGCGCTGCTGTACCTGTGACGGAATCTCCACTGCATAAAACAATTGGTCTATCTCATTGTCTGTCAACAATTCGACATCTACTATATGATATGCTTCCCATTCACATATTTCTAAAATTTTATCCTCTTGCGCGTCAAATTCTGATTGTGTTTCTTCTATTATTATTTGTTCTACTGTTGTTTGTTCAATGAAGTCTTTTGTCTCTGGTATTGATTCTTTGAAATCTGTCATTTCTTCTAATACCAGTTCTTGTGTTTCTGTCTCTTCCTGATTTACAATCGTATTCTTTTGTGACCTCATATTGCTATCTGCACATCCCGATAGACTTACTGCCGCCATCATAATAGTAGCTGTCACAAATCCCAAATTTATTTTCTTTTTTATCATATTAATCCTCCATGTCAGAGTAGTTTACTGCGATCAAGGCATATTGGAAGTTCTGACTCAAATTGCTGATTAAAAAATCAATACATTGGCATGATTTTTCAAGCTCCCCCACCTCAAATAAAACTTATATCCATACAATAATACATTTTTTTATTTATTTTGTCATACGATTATCAGAAGAAAGAAAACGGGCACACAAACTCCCGTTTCCCAAAATGGAGACTGTGTATGGTTATTGGGATATATCCTCGAAAATCTGTCTACAGAGACAACAGCGATTCCGTTTCTGTTCAGGTGGAGCTATGCAAAGAATATGCTTCTATCATTTTCAAAGGACAAAACATTGATTTTAAAATCTATAATAAAGATGAAGGTTTTAGCGGAAAAAATATAAACCGTCCATCCTTTCAGGAGCTAATGAAAGATGTCTCACAAAATAAACTTGATGTCGTAATGGTCTACAAACTTGACCGAATCAGCAGAAATGTCCGAGAATTTTCGGCAATGTATGAAACCTTTGAAGAACATGGGGTTGCATTTGTCTCTGTCAAAGAGTCATTCGACACCTCAACCCCGATTGGACGGACTGTTATGTATATTCTAGCGGCATTTGCGCAGCTAGAACGAGAAAACACATCAGAACGTGTCACAGACAACATGCTTGCCCTGGCAGAACAAGGTCGCTGGACAGGCGGAAACACTCCTACAGGAATGCGGACGATACGCAAAAAAACAGGCGGCAAAGAACATGCTTTTCTTGAGGTAGACGAAACTACCATATGGCGCGTAAAACTTCTGTATGAGCTACTTTTAAACGGCTATACGATTACCGGACTTGAACGGTACTGTAAACATCATGGTATCCAAAGCCAAAAAGGCGCTTTTTTCAATGCCTCGCAAATTCATGCAATTGTCACGAATCCTGTCTACTGTCAAAATACGCTAGAAGCATATTCCTATTTTGAAAACCTTGGCTGCAAAATGGCATCAAAAGAACTTTTTGATGGTGCGCATGGCTGCATCCGTTACGGCAAAACACAAACAGGCAAAACGCATCAATCAATACAAGATCCCAGCCATTGGACGATTGCGGTTGGAATCCACCCCTATGTTATCTCTGCACCTGATTTTATCGCTGCGCAAAAGCGGCTTGGAATGAACAAAGCACTCCGAAACAGCAAACATTCAACTGGTATTTTAAAAGGAATTCTGACCTGTAAATGCGGCGCAAAAATGTCAGTCAGAGCTTATGAAAAAAATGACACGCTGTTCTCCTACTACTATTGTGAGAAACGCGCCCGTCAGGGGAAAAGTTATTGTGATTCCGACTATGTCCGCACCGATTTGATTGATGCATTGTTTATAAAACAATTAAAAAAAGCCACGCTGTCTATGGATTCTATCAGACTCCAAAACACAAGGCCCAGCCAGGCTGCTGTGGATACCCTTACTGCACAGCTTAATACAATACAGACACAGCTTGACAACCTTGCGAAGGCACTGGCTGAAAATACTGCTTCCTGCGCAGCCAAGTATATCATTGCCCAAATGGAAGCACTTGATCAGCAGCGCTCTATGCTAAAAGCATCTTATGAACACGCTAAAACTCTAATTGCCCAAAACGACACCGAAACCCAGAACATTCCCTTCATCTATGATAAAATTTGCTGTTTGCTCAACAACTTTGAATGTCTGCCTTACGCAGAAAAAAACGAGTTTGTACGAAAAATAGTAACATCCTGTAATTTGTGCGGAAAGAATCTGAACATTAGTTTTTGATTTCAAGTGTTATGAGTAGGGAATTTTATCTTCCCTGCTCGATTGTGGATATCCTTGATTCTTATGTTGATTCTATATTCCAGTCGGCGTACCAATCAATCCCATCATATCATGCCCTAAATGCTGTCTTTTGAATCCAAACGACCTTGATACTCCAAAATCATCATAATCCTGATATTGAAATCCTTTCGCAATAGGAGAAAATGCCTTTAATCCATATCGTTTTTGATAGTTTCCGCTTTCATCTTCTATCTCATACTCGCCTAGCATACCGCCAAGCACTCCAGAATAGGCTTCATAATAATATGAAAAGTACTTGTATTTTTCCTTAAGCTCCTCCTGTGTTATCTCCTTTGCAGTCAGTTTTTTTGCAATCTCTTCTAAATATGCCGTTGATTTGTTGTCAAATTCTCCGCCCCCGCGCACTGCTGCATAGGAAAGCAGTGTTATCCAGTCAAGGTGAACTTCCGATTCATATGTCTCGATATCCATCAGACATGCCTTTTTCATAGCCTCCTTTGAAGCATTAAAATCCACCCATTTAATATACCCGCCTGTCTGGCTCGCCGGCATCTCCTGAAATTTACTCTCATACAAATATATTCCTGCAGCCATCAAAAACGTCATTAGAATCAGACATGCCATCATTTTATTTTTCACAGTACCACCTGCTGTATTTATTATCTTTTCATTATATGCAAGCCGCCAAAACCCTCATGCCAGATATTCCTGTCCCAATACATAAAAATACCCGTTTGCTGTATCATTGCAGTTTGATAGAAAATGTCATATTCTGGCGTTCTTTTGCCATAAATATCGGTGTCCAATACATACGTTCTATCGGTTCGTAAAAGCATTCGCTTGCAGCAACATGTCCTTGTTTCTTGTCTATCCTGCCTGCCAAAAAAATAGAAGTTGGTCCGTCTGTACTGCCAATGACTGTAACATTCGCCTCCCGCCCTGCGATGTATCTGTGCGGTTTGTCTCCTTTTTGCGCACATTGCAGCAAAAAAGCACTCGATGGGATATCCGGCTGCATGTGATAGGTTATCTGCAGATAATGCGAAGGGACTTCCTGATACGCAAGGCAATCTGGCACTTTTTCCAAAAGTTTCGGCAGTGTTTGCTGCTCTGCCTTATCCACACAAAGGACATACTGTGCACCGCTAAGCGGGTGAATGAGCGGATATTCTTTGCCGGCATCAGCAAACCCAATCTCTAGCTTGTCACATTTTAACCTCTTGTCATATGCCAGAAAATCGATTGTTATTTCTTCTATTTCCTGTGGTTTTTCTGACCAGCGGCAAATATGACGTTCAAAATGCCAACTACTATTTTCATCGCATTGATATGCCAAAAAGAGTTGTTCCTCTAGGCTGTCCTTTATATTTTTATTTCCAAATACTTTTGTGTAGCTCGCGCCGCAGCCAAATTCATTTTGTAACGGTTCACCATTCACAGCTACCTGAACATGAAAATCCACCTGATTGAGCGGATTTTCATTTGCAATTTGTTCCAAATCCTCCTCTGATGATTCTTCAAGTTTTTGCTGCCACTTATCCCAAAAATCCTGCAATTTTTCATTTGAGACACGTATACAAAAATCAATGGCAATTCCTTCCTCATCCACATAAACAGAAGGGATAAAGCCTGAGATATCCTCCCACAAAAAAGATTGATTCAGACGGATTTCTTCCATTTCTGTTCCGTCTTCACCGCTTCCCCAAAAATTTTTACCAAAATATACTTTCAAAATTGCCCTCCTTCTCTTGCCTCTTTTTTCCATTGTTTTATAGATGCAAGGCGTTTTTGAAACTCTGCTTCTCTTCCTTGGCTGGTTGGCTCATAATATACCTTGTCCAAAAGAGAATCCGGCAGACACTGCATATTGGCGAGTTTCTCCTTTGTATCATGTGCATACTGATACCCTTTTCCATAGTCCAAGTCCTTCATCAAATCTGTCACTGCATTGCGAATTACAAGCGGCACTGGTTCAGACAACTGTTCCATCGCATCGCATTTTGCATGTTCATATGCCATATACAATGCGTTGGACTTAGGCGCAAGTGACAAATATACAACTGCCTGCGTCAGATGCACACTGCACTCCGGCATTCCGATAAAATGACATGCCTGATATGCTGCTACTGCGATTTCAAGAGCCTGTGGATCTGCAAGTCCAACATCCTCACTCGCAAACCGTGTCACTCTTCTGGCAACATATAGCGGATCTTCCCCTGCCTCCAACATCCGCGCAAGCCAATACACTGCCGCATCTGGGTCAGAATTTCTCATGGATTTATGAAGTGCCGAAATGAGATTATAATGTTCTTCTCCCTTTTTATCATACAGCAGCGATTTTTTGGAAGTACATTGTTCAAGTGTATCGGCTGTCACCGTAATGCTCCCACTTTCATCAATCTCACCATTAAAAACAACCATCTCCAAAGTAGAAAGCGCGGTTCTCGCATCTCCATTTGCAAAATGTGCTATCTGTTCAATCATATCCGGTGAAATGTTTATTGGCTGCATTCCAAATCCTCTGTTGTCTTTGAGCGCCCGATTCAGAAGAACTGTCAATTCCTGTGCGGTCAACGCATGGAGTACAAATACCTTGCATCTTGACAGCAACGCGCTGTTAATCTCAAAGGAGGGATTTTCGGTTGTTGCACCAATCAAAATAATACTGCCCTTTTCTACATATGGAAGAAATGCGTCTTGCTGTGCCTTATTAAACCTATGAATCTCATCCACAAAGACAATGGTCCGCTCGCCAAAATGGCGGTTGTTTTCCGCCTGCTCCATCACTGTACGAATTTCCTTGATACCGCTTGTCACTGCTGAAAAATCAATAAATGCCGATTTTGTCCTGTTGGCAATAATACGCGCAAGCGTAGTTTTCCCCACGCCCGGCGGGCCCCAGAATATCATTGAGGATACTTGGTCGTTTTCTATCAATCGGCGCAGTACCTTCCCCTTTCCTAGCAGATGGGACTGGCCTGTATATTCTTCTAATTTTTGCGGCCGTAATTTTGCCGCTAATGGCTGTGGTATCTCACAGTCAAAAAGTGTCATCTGTTCCATACTCATACAAAAGCACTTCCTTTATCAAAAACTTGTCCAAACTCTGATATTGGGTTCATTATATATTCAAAACACATGTTTGTCAACGTGATTCTAATTTTGTTTTAATAGAATACAAATCCTCCGTTATCGCAGTATACTGCGATAACACGGAGGAAGTCTCAAATCGCCGATTGAAAATTAGTGCATCAGCATGATTTTTAATCTATTTTCGCCTTCTTTATGATTTCTTCTTTTCTTTTAAAAGAACTTTGAGCTTTTTGTAAATCGCACCGCTTTTCTGATTGTCCCGAAATTCTTTGCTCAGTCCATTATTAATAGCAACCTTTGTCTTATAACTATTAAAAATTTCTAAAATTCTGTCGGAATATTCTTCCTCTGTCAGATATTGCAATAGTTCCTCTTTTGTCACCTTATTGTCATCAGATACTTTTGATTCATTTTTCTGCTTCTTTTTCTGATCTGTATCTGTCTGTTTTGGCGCAGATTGTTGGTCTTCATCCTCTTCCAAAAAATTCACAATTCTCTTTACTTTGATATTGCGTTCCTTCCAAAATTCAACCAGACAATCAAAGCCTGTATCTCTGGAAACAATATAAAATACCGCATCGTTTTCACTGTTTTTTGCTATGACATAGCCCATATAAGAAGATAATTGAAAATCCAACGCATTTTTTGTGCCTACCCCTGCTTTGTAAGATTCAATTCTTGCATTCTGTTTTCCTATTTTCTCAATAAATTCAAGCGAAATTGATTTGCTGCGCTCTGTGTACATCACGCAGACAATATCGTTCTCTGTAATTCTTTCTACACCTATAAAACCATCTGCATGAACATTTTCATAGTCTATAAAATAATAATGCATACTCTTTTCCTGATTAATAATTTTCAGCGTGCACTTCAAAATAGCTCTGCGGATGATTGCATACAGGGCATACCTGCGGCGCCTTGGTACCTACCACAATATGTCCGCAGTTGCGGCACTCCCATACTTTTACCTCACTCTTTTCAAAAACAGAAGCAGTCTCAATATTCTTTAACAGCGCGCGGTATCGCTCTTCATGGTGCTTTTCTATTTCACCTACTGCGCGAAATTTTGCAGCAAGCTCCGCAAATCCCTCTGCCTCTGCGGTTTTTGCAAATTCCTCATACATATCTGTCCACTCAAAATTTTCTCCGTTTGCTGCTTCCTCCAAATTTTGTGCGGTGCTGCCAATTCCTTCAAGTTCCTTAAACCACATCTTTGCATGTTCTTTTTCATTGTCTGCTGTTTTCAAAAATAAAGATGAGATTTGCTCATATCCTTCCTTCTTTGCAACAGATGCAAAATATGTATATTTATTGCGTGCCTGAGACTCTCCAGCAAAAGCTGCCTCCAAATTTTTTTCGGTCTGTGTTCCTGCATATTTGTTTGCCATTGTTTATTCTCCTTTTTGTTTATTGGTTTGCTCTGCAAATCGGTTTGTTCAAAAATTATCCACACTGTTTTTAAACATTCCTACCTATATTATATCTCATTCAGCCATTTTGACAATTACTTTTTTATTTTACGTCCATGCAGTAGATTCTGTCTGCCATCTGAATTGTAGATGTTCTGTGGGCAATCATAAGAATAGTTCTGCGCCTATGCAGTTTTTTCATCGCATCATTCACAAGCCGCTCCGATTCCGTATCAAGTGCAGAAGTTGCCTCGTCCAACAATAAAATCGGCGCATTTTTCAAAATAGCGCGTGCAATTGCAATCCGCTGCCTCTGGCCTCCTGACAGCCTGCTGCCACGCTCGCCCACCTGTGTATGATACCCATCTTTTAATTTTTTTATAAATTCATGTGCATTGGCAGATTTTGCCGCTTCTATAATCTCTTCATCCGACGCGCTCTGATTTCCCAGACGGATATTTTCCCAGATACTTTCTTCAAACAGATAAGGTTCCTGCGGCACATAAGCAAAAAAGGATCTCAATTCCTCATTTGTTATTTTTTTCACAGAATTGCCCAGTACACAGATATCACCACTCTCAATCGGATACAATCCCAGCAAAAGCTTTGATACGGTTGACTTTCCACAGCCCGATGTACCAGTCAGCGCAACACACTCTCCGCGCTGCACTACAATACTGTAATTCTCTAGCACTTTCTTTTCATCATAAGAAAATGAAACATCTCGCATAGATACCATCCAGGTATCATCTGCATCTTTGTCTATTCCGCGTAATTGTTTTTTCGTATACCAGTTTGAATCCTCGCGCTCCTGCTCAAGCAAATCAAAGATGTTCTGTGCATAAGTCAGATATGCGATTAACTCTGGTATATATCTGTTCATTTGCAAAAACTGAAAAGAAAAGCTTCCATATAAAGTATAAATTGCCGCTAATGCTCCAAGTGTCGTATATCCTCTCTGCACAAACAAAACGCCAATTGCCAGAAAAACAAGCGAACACAATAAATCAAATCCGCGGTTTGCACTCTCAAGACATGCCAATAACAGAATTCCCCGATTTGATTTTTTGGCATACAGCCTGCTTTTTTGTATGTATTCCTCCACCGTTGCCCTGCCTTGTGCGAACATCCGCACCTGCTCCATTCCCTGCAAAATATCTGAAAGCCTTTGAGTCATAAGACTATTAATTTTTGACAAAACCTGATTAACGTTTCTAAGCGGTTCCGCCAAAACCATGTTCAGAAGCATCATTGCAGCATTTACCCCCACCAAACACAGGGTAAGCTGCGGACTGAGTATCAGCATAGGAATCAAATAAACAACCACCTCCAAAAAAGGCATAATCATCCTTCTAAAACGAGAACCATAAATATCTCCCATTCTGCCCAAATCATAGGATACCTTTGACATTATTTCCCCGCTATGATGTTTTTCATAATAAGAATATGGCAAGTTCATCTCCAAATTTAATACTTTTTCATACAAAACACCATACACCCGCTTCGCCTCAACATTGTAGATCACTGCTCCCTTATGGTAAATGAGCAAAGATGCAATGCCTGCTGCTACACTTCCTATCACAATAAATAATAATTGGTGGTAATTTCTAGTCTGCGCAATTTCCACAATTCCCTTCATCAGCAAAGAGCTCAAAACAGAAAACATTGCCATCCCCACGCTCATTGCAAGAATCGCACCATAATACAGAAATCTTCTTTTTCCCATTACGCGCATTGTTCTACAAAACAGTTTCCATGTATTCTGCATATGTGCCTGCCTCCTCTATTTTCCCATTTTTTACCTGATAAATCCTGTCTGCCCCTTGAATTGTGGATAGCCGATGGGCAATTGTAAGACAGGTCCTGCCCTTGCGCACTCTCGCAATTGCCCTCTGAATCTCCTTTTCTGTCCCCTCATCAATGGCAGAAGTCGGTTCGTCCAAAAGCAAAATCGGCGCATCTTTTAAGATTGCCCTTGCTATGGCAATACGCTGTTTCTGTCCGCCAGAAAGAATGGCGCCACGTTCCCCCACCACTGTTTGATACTGCAATGGAAGACTTTGGATAAAATCATGAATTTCTGCCTTTTTGCATGCCTCAATAATCTCTTCTTTGGAAGCGTTCAATCGTCCATATCGAACGTTTTCTTCAATGGTTGTTGGAAAAAGAAAGATATTTTGAGAAACCAGTGCAAACTGTTCCCTTGCTTTTTGTATGTTCCAATCCGCAAAATCCCTTCCAAACAATTGATACTGTCCTTTCTGCGCTCTATAAAAACCGCATATCAAACGAAATATTGTACTTTTTCCGCCGCCTGACTCTCCTACGAATGCCACATTTTCACCTTTTTTCACACGAAATACAGCATTTTCCAAGACTGGCTGATCTTCGTGATAGCCAAAAGTCAGATTATCGAATGCAAGTGCAATCTCATCTTCTAAAGGGGTTTCATCTGTTCCTGACTGCTCTTCCTGAATATTTAAAATTTCATCCACCCTTCGTATACTTACAAAGCTTCCCGCTGCATCCACCATATTAAACGGCAGCCCCATAAAAGACTCCACCAGTCTGCTCAAAACCAATATAAATGCCAGCAGTTCGCCAATGCTAAGGCTGCCTTGCAAAACAAGCGCCATCGAATATACCGCACATAAAATATTGGGAATCCATTGAATCAACTTTCTGATTAAGACTGCTGTGTTTGATATTTTTGCCCGCTTTTCTTCATTGTCAACCAAATCAAGCGTTGCTTTATGCATTTTATCTGAAAAATAAGTCTCTAGTCCAAAACTACGCACCACCAAAATTCCATTGAACGCGTCCTGGGCAATTTTTGTAATCGCATCTGATTTTTCACGATAGGTCATTGTCAAACGACTAATTTTTTTAACCAGTTTATTGCTAATCCAAAGAACAAGTGGATAGCATACCAATACGAGTAAAAAAAGACTAAGATTCAATTTTCGCACATAATTGCCATATATAACTACTGCAATTGCATCGGTCAGAAGCATCACAAATGTTTCACCCAAAAATCGTTCTGCTTCATTCAGATCGGCATTTATTTTATTGATGACAGACGCGGAATTGTGTTCATCAAAATATTGGTATTCTATATGGTATAATTTTTCTGCTGCCTGCTGGCGGTATTTTGCAGATACCAACACACCATATTTTGCAGTGACTGCACGTGCGGCAAATGCTACCACAAAGCCTACAAGCGTCAATACTGCAAACTCCATAAGAAAACTGCGAAAAACAATCTGCTTTCCAGCAAGCATTTCATCAATTACATTGCTGATAACCTTATTGCCCCTAACTACAGCAATATTGAGCAAACTAACCAATCCAGCACCACAAACCGGCAGATACCAATAATGCAGCATATTTCTCAAAAAATAATTTCTTTTTATTTTGAATCCCCCCTTTGCCAACATGTGCTCTCAGAATCTCACATAATCAGACACAAAGAAACTCCGAGAATACATAACTTTATTATATATCATATTTTTATAATTATCTTATAAATTTTTGTGTGATTTGGCTGATTTTTTATAAATTGATATGATATTGCCTTTACACCATTTCTTCTTTTTCGTATAATAAAATTATGATATATTTTCACGTATTGTAAAAAGGAGCAGAATTCTATGTCAATGCCAATGCCAGCAGATACACACTTTTATATTGAAATAAAATATTTAGATTACAGCTATACAATGCCTACAATGGAGGCTTCGAGTGATTATTATGAACTAGGATATGTTCTATCCGGAGACCGGTTAATCATCACACCTACCTGTTCCTATACGCTGCATAGTGGATATGTTGGAGTGATGCCCCCCTTTATCTATCACAGATCGGTTCCGACTTCCAAGCTGCCCTACGAAAGATACTTAATTAAATTTACTCCCAGCTTTGTCAGCCCTCTAACAGATGCACTGGGCCGCAATGTGCTAGATGAAATCAGCTCTCAGTTATTTAACTGTTTTTCGCCAAAAACAAGCAGCCGGATTCTTTTGTATTTTGAGGAATTATTAGAAATATACCAATCTGATTTTCGTTATGGCAGTTTTCGTCTTCAATGTATACTTTGCGATCTTTTACTTGCCGTTTTAATGCATAGGCTTCCCTCCGACACGAACCAGATTTCCCACAAAACTCCTCTGATGCCAACTATCATTGATGCAATTTACTACATGGAACAGCATTATCAGGACAATCCCTCTCTTGAGACGGTTGCGCTGCTGTCTGGTTATTCTGCTTCGCATTTCTCCAGGCTCTTTCACGCACAGCTTGGGAAAACCTACTCGGAATATCTGACAGGAATCCGTATTCGGCATGTACAGGATTTGTTGCTCAACACAAAAAAGTCCGTCACAGAAATCGCGCTGGAGACAGGTTATCTCCATACGGGAAATCTGAGCGGACAATTTAAACAACAAACTGGCATGACGCCTTTACAATATCGAAAAGCACATATGCTTCTTTAAACGTTTGCTCTCTTGATAATACCAAACCCTAAAGGATAGGGACCTGTATGAACACTGATGGTTGCACCAATCTGATAGGATGGAAGCTGTTCATCTTTGATAGAAAATCCCTTTGCATTCAAAAAATCAATCGCGCCCTTGCGGAATTCTTCTCCTTCCTCAAGGTCATATCCATACCCAATACACAAACTGTACGTATCAATCGTCGCACCAACCTCCTGAATATACTGCCACAACAGTTCATAAACCTTTTCAAGTGATTTTTTGCGTCCTCTTGCCACGCCAGATGAGAATATTTCTCCCTCTTTCATCGTAATTAGCGGTTTGATGCCCAACACGGACCCTGCCATTCCAGCCAATTTACCAATACGTCCGCCATGCTGCAAATAGTCAATGCTTCCAACCGTAAAAAATATTCTGCCTGTGCTCTTTATGGTTTCTAGTTCTTCGATAACCTTTTCATATGGAACATTCGCTTCATACAGTTTCACGGCCTCAACCACATAAAGCCCCTGCAATACTGTATTGATTGTCGAATCCAATACTGTAATCTTTGCATCGGGAAAACTTTCCAGAAGCATTTGCTTTGCATTCATAGCAGACTGATAAGAGCCACTAAACTTTGTTGTAATACAAATACAAATAATCGCTTTTCCTTCCTGAATAATTGGTGTAAATACGTCTACATAATCCTGCACCGACGGCATCGAAGACTTTGGATATGTTGTCGGATCAGAAACAATCTGATCATAAAACGTTCTGATTGGAATATCTACAATTTCCTTCTGGTAACTTTCACTGTCAAAAGAAACATAAAATGGTACAACTTCAACACCTTTTTTTTTGCAAAACTCTGGTGGCAAATCACATGATCCATCTGTCACTATTCTGTAATTCATTTATTAATCCTCACTTTTTTTTATTTTTATTATTGGCAATAAAAAGTGTTTTTTATTACCACATTATGTAGCTATTAAAATTATATCATGTATTTGTCATATTGTCATTGTCCATCTTATATTTTTTCAACATTATTTTCAAGAAAATCTTGGATAGGAGGCTATCGTAACCGAAGAAATGTCCATTGTCGGACATTTTATTTTGTCTACCAATGATTTCACCAAGCGTCTTCCAAGCTCTTCAATCCGTACATCTATGGTAAGAATATCATTTTTAAAAAAATCCGGCTCCAATGTATTGTTAAATCCTGTAATAATCATTTTTTTCACAGCTTTGTCATCTCTTTGCAAAACTGCAAGCGAAACATGTTGTGCAACATCATCATCTTCGCAAAGAACTGCCTGCGGCAGATATGGCATACTGTTTATTGCCTTCTCAACCATAGCATAGCTGAAACTGCTGTTATTGGCTGGACGCGTGTACTGCAGTCTGTCATCTAGTTCAATCTGATTCTGATTGCAGGCATTCAAAAAGCCAAAATACCGCGCTTGTATCATGTACGAACCTTCCGCAAATCCAATATATGCAAATTTTTCACAGCCTTTTTGTGTAATAAGATACTGTGTCAGTGCATTCATCGCATAGAACCCTTCCACATTGACAATATCTCCCAATTTGATATATTCTCTGTCATTCACTGGGCTGTTAAAAAATGTGATAGGAAGCTTGGTGCGTCCTATCATCTTTACAAATTTTACCGAAAAGATGCTCAAAAACAAAATTCCTTTTACATCATTTGATATTAGTTTTATGGTTTGCTCTCCGTCTTTGTCATTTTCATCCACTACATGAAACAACATCCGATATCCTTCATCATTCACTGCATTCCTGACACCTGCAAGGATTCTTGTCCAAAAAGTCGATTGCATATTATTAAAAAGAACCAATATTGTTCCTGTATTGGCCCAGTGGGAATTTGATTTTACCTCTTCCAAGAGACTTTCATCTAGTTTTGTATATCCCATCTGCCACGCTTTCTGCACCACTGCCTGCCTTGTCTGTTTGGATACAAGCGCACCATTTAATGCCTTTGTTACGGTGTTGCGGCTAAGTCCCATCTCATCTGCAATATCTTTTATTGTAACCCTTTTCATTTGTAATCCTTTCTGTTTATTTTCAGGTATTATTTTCCATCAAATATGTTTAATCTAAGAATTCAAATGGCATATTTTTATGCGCATGAAGAAAATGACTTAATAGATATGCGGCTCTAAGCGATACTTTTTCTTCTTTGAGAATCCGTGTGGCTTCTTTTTTATCCACTGTCAGTACTTGTATTGACTCTGTATCTTCCAAATCTTTTCGGCTGATCGATCCGCTGGCATATCCAAAGACTGCATTGCAGCTCTCATCAGTAAATCCTGCTCCCATAAAAAACGGGCGTCTGTATGCCTGGTCTCCACCTGTATAAACTTCAAAGGAAAGTCCTGTTTCTTCCTTCATTTCTCGTATCGCTGCTATATCTGGCGTTTCTCCTTCATCAATTAATCCTGCTGGAAGCTCATAAAGATAATCATCAAGCGGATATCTGTACTGCTTGATCATCACAATTTTTTCCGGATCTGTTTTCAGTATTGGATAAATCACTACTCCTTCTGCCGTGGTATCCTTTTTGAGCAGTTTGATATTTTCAGCAGTTCTTCTTGATACAAAGAAATAATCAAATGGACGGCCACTGTCCGTCAAAGCATCCAGTTTAAATAAATTAAGAAACTTATTGTCTGACAATTTATGAATTTTTGTATACTTCTTCATAGAATCTTCTCCTCATTTTAACTTATTGATTTGTACACTTAGCGCCTCTTTGTTCCTGATATTCCAAGTATACATTTTCTGGCTGCAAAAGGTACACGAATGATACCATTGAAACTATCACAAAACATTATAACACGATTTGCAGAATATTCCATACTTTCTATTATGGGAATAACTTTGCGAAATCCCGTTCGGATTACTGTTTGGAAATAGCCTCAACCCACTCTTGCGGCATAGCAAACCATTTTCTATCCTTTCCCTTTTCACAATATAATATGTTCTGTTCTGGTGCATAGCGGCACCTAGTTCTATATTGGAGAAATGGATACTCTTTATGATACATAATCAGAGAAGCAAACATCCAGTTTTCACTGTTTTCGAAATCCTCTTTTGTTGCCGTTTGAATGTTCTCATCATTATAAAATTCCAACAGACCAGCAATCATAGCAGGGTCATCTACCTTTACCAACGTGTTTTCCTCTTCTTGCGAAACGATAGTGATTGCAGATACATTTTCTGCTGTCGGTGCATTTAGCGTTACACCCTCCTGCCTCCACAGACGTCCTTCCACACCACCGAAATAAAATCTGGCGGGCCATGTGTAAAGAAACACATGTTCCTCATCGCCAGCTATCTCATAAATTTTCAAACTGGCATCCTTATCGACGTCCTTGCCACAGACACCAATCTGTTTTCCAATTCCTTCCCCTGGTGTCCAAACATACTTATCATTGTAATTAAAATAGTAAACCTGCTCATCATCACCCTTATTCCAATCCCGGCTGTACTGCACCCCTTCTATGTAGAGAACTTCAGAAAAATCCTCATGTTTTTCCATCTGATAGAACGGAATCTCTTCCTTTTCTTGACATCCAGACAACAAAATCAACCCCAATGCCAAAAGCGCCCTCAGAAATATGCTGTTTATTTTTTGTCTATTCATTTCACCGCTCCTCGTTTCTATAAATCGAGTAGGGAAGTTTCCTTCCCCTACTCGTGCGCCGGGCGTCCGTCAGCGAACCGGTTTATCGGTTTGATGACATATTTCCTTTGGACGCCCGTGTGCATAAAAAATTGAGCGCCAGCGCATTCAATCTGTATTCGCAATTTCGTATTATATAAATAAAGGTACTAGGAGAAAAATCCCATAGCACCTTTGTTTTATATGACCTATTTTCCACTATATCCATGGAATAAAAAGTTATTTTAATTTTTTGGCATATTACAAACATATCGTAAATACACTCTATCAATTTTTATGCCATCTCTATTGATTTCTGTACGTCTTATCATATCCTCTTTGATAAAGCCAAGATGCATGCAAAGGCTGATAGATGCTGTGTTATTTTTATCAATAAACACATAGTATTTGTACTGTCCCAGCACAGTGACTCCATAATCAAGTACTGCACAACATGCCTCATATGCGTAACCTTTATGCTGATAGCCTGCGCCCAGCATAACACCCATCTCCAGGCCATCTATCCCTTCTTTACACTCCAATCCTGCTCTTCCTATGACCTGTCCGCTTTCTTTGCTCTCTATAATCCACATTCCATAGCCATAAAATCCATAGACATTCTTGATATATGCTTTTGTATACTCTTCTTCCTGTTTCGGGTCTTCAAAAAGGGGTTCCATATAGCGTGTAATACTTTCATCGCGGTACAACTCATATAGCCTCTTCACATCCTCTACCTTAATTTCACGGATTTTAAGTCGTGGTGTTTCTGCAATATCCCATGGTATGCCCTTAAACCGTCTATACACTCTGTCTTCATACGCTTCGTCAATATCATTTAGATCTTCTACGCAATATGCTCCAGAAGGAAAGCTTTGGCTTTTATTGTCTTCATTCAGCCACACAATGTATGGAATATGATTGGTGGAATAAAAAGCTGCCTCCTCTGCATTTTTTGCTATTTTAACTTTCTGAGAATTACACATCGTTTACTGGTTTCTCCAAAATATCGTTTATATCGTCTTCTCTGATCATTGTTTTCAGGACCGTAAATAAACCACATCTTGTCATTCCTTAACATTAACAGTTCTTCCATCTGCATCCCAAGAATTGTGCTGAGTCTGTATAAATTATCAAGAGATGGCAGCGTCTGCCCATTCAGCCACCTATATATGGGCTGGGGACAGGATAATTCCAGCTTATTTTGGATATCCTTTATACTGTACCCTCTTTTTGTAATAACATTCCGCAGTCTGTTTCCAGTCATAATCATATCAAGACTTATCCATGCAACTCCATCCATTTTTTACAGCCTCCATGAAAACATTGATAATTGATTGTTTCTCACCTGTCATTGGACATTTCATCTAAAATACTAGTTGCTCTGTTTAGGACTCCAGTTCGCGCATCAAATTTACCATTTCAATTGCCCCTACAGCGCAGTCAAAACCTTTGTTGCCTGCCTTTGTTCCGGCACGCTCAATCGCCTGCTCAATATTTTCTGTTGTTAAAATCCCAAACATCACAGGCATATCATTCTGCAAAGATACAGATGCAATTCCTTTTGACACTTCATTGCACACATAATCATAATGTGATGTAGATCCGCGGATTACGGCGCCAAGACAGATTATGGCATCATATTTTTTACTTTTTGCCATCTTGGAGGCTATCAGTGGAATCTCAAATGCACCGGGCACCCATGCTGTCTCAATATTCTCATCTGGTACGTCATGGCGGTGCAACGCATCCAATGCACCTCCTAAAAGCTTTGATGTGATAAATTCATTAAACCGCGCCGCTACAATACCGATTTTGATATCTTTTCCTGACGCTACACAATTTCCTTCATAAGTTCTCATACACTTTTTCCTCCTATTTATAAGTCGCTGCGCGACGGCTCTTAAGCGTAAAGTCCCTTCGGCACTCCTGTTATGAGAGGAACTTTCACTCGTAAGGGCTCTCTTAAAAGTTCCTCTCTTGTGCCTTCGCGCCTTTACTATCCAACAGTAATAATTTTTTATACTAAATTTTATAGTCGCTGCGCGACGGCTCTTAAGCGTAAAGTCTCTTCGTTGTTTTTTATGATATCTCAGGGGTTTCTGCTTTTAAATAATGCCCCATTTTCAACCTTTTTGTTTCCAGATAAAATTCATCATACTGGTTGGCTTTGATCTGGATCGGAACACGCTCTGAAATCTCCATGCCATAATCGGACAATTGATATATTTTATCGGGGTTGTTCGTCAGAAGCCTTATTGTTTTAACTCCTAGATCTTTCAGAATCTGAGCACCAATATAGTATTCTCTCAAGTCCTCATCAAATCCCAATGCAATATTGGCTTCTACCGTATCCATTCCTTTACTCTGAAGCTCATATGCCCGAAGTTTGTTCAAAAGCCCTATTCCTCTTCCTTCCTGACGCATATAAAGGACAATCCCTCTTCCCTCTGCCTCAATCATTTCCATTGCTCTTGCAAGCTGCTCCCCGCAGTCGCAACGTGAAGAATGAAATACATCACCGGTAAGGCATTCCGAATGCACTCTGCAAAGGATATCTTTGCCATTGCCGATTTCCCCCTTAACAAGTGCCACATGGTGCTCTCCATTTAATAGATTTCTATATCCATATGCCCTAAATTCCCCAAAACTTGTGGGTAATTCTGGACTTGCTACACATTCCACAAGCCTGTCATGTTTTTTTCTGTAATCCTGCAAGGCTTTTATTGTTGTAAACTTAATATCCCACTTTTGAGCAAGTTCTATTAATTGCGGTGTACGCAGCATTCCCCCATCATCACCCATAATCTCACAGCATAATCCGCACTCTTCCAATCCTGCCAGCTTCATAAGATCTACGGTTGCTTCTGTATGTCCGCTACGCTCCAAAACACCATTTTTCTTTGCCAAAAGAGGAAACATGTGCCCTGGGCGGCGGAAATCTTCTGGCTTTGAGGTTGGGTCCACCACCTTTCTTGCAGTTATCCCGCGTTCCGCTGCCGATATCCCTGTCGTGGTGGAAATATGGTCAATTGATACGGTAAATGCGGTCTCGTGATTATCTGTATTGCCGTTTACCATCTGTGGAAGCCGCAGCCTTTCACAAAATTTTTCACTCATCGGCATACAGATCAGCCCTCTGCCATGTACCGCCATAAAATTGACATTTTCTGTTGATGCAAACTGTGCAGCACAGATAAAATCCCCTTCATTTTCCCTGTCCTTGTCATCTGTTACAAGAACCAATTTCCCTTTTTTGAGTTCTTCAAGTACTTCTGGAATGGTACTAAATTCAAACATATTGTGCCTCCTTTTGCTAGAATTTCTTTTTTATAAAAAACCATTTTTCATCAAAAACTCTTTGCTTATATGGCTTTCTTTTTTTCCAGTGCCTTTTGTAAAATCTGATAGCAGAAACTTTTCTATATACTTTCCTACCATATCATTTTCAAGATTTACAATATCTCCTTTTTTACGCTCAGCCAGTGTCGTCTGCTGCAGTGTATGCGGAATGCTAGACACTGAAAAATCCGTCTGCGTTACTTTTGCCACAGTAAGGCTTATGCCATCTATTGCGATAGAACCTTTTTCTATAATATATCGGAGTATCTCCTGTCCTGCTGCAATTGTATACCAGATTGCATTGTCATCTTTGTGCATATCTTTTATCTGTCCTGTCCCATCAATATGTCCTGCCACCATATGCCCGCCAAATCTGCCGTCAGATTTCATAGCACGCTCTAAATTTACTTTAGAACCCATTTTGAGTGAACCAAGCGCAGAACGATTCATTGTCTCATGCATCACATCTGCCTTAAATAAATTTTTTCCAAGCTCAATAACTGTCAGACATACGCCATTAGTGGCAATACTGTCACCTACTTTGACTCCTTCAAGAATTGTTTGTGCCTTTATTGTGAGTACCATAGAATCAGAACCACTCTGCACAGCCATCAGTTCCCCGATTTCTTCTATAATTCCTGTAAACATCTGCTTTCACCCCAATTTGTGTTTGATTGCACTATCGCTCATGTTAAAGTTCGCCTTCAACCAGTATATCATTATCAAACAAACTGATTTGTATGTTTTTGAGTTTGACTCCTTCCTCAACTTCACCAAAGCCAATGCCTCCTATCGGCGTTTTGGCCTCTGCTCCGCCAAACATCTTCGGCGCAATATAAGCTTGTACCTTGTTTACAATGCCACTTTTCAACGCTGAAAAATTAAGCGAAGCTCCTCCTTCTAAGAAGACACTGTCAATCTTCTTTTCTCCAAGCGCTATCATCAACGCCTTTAGATCTATTGTTTTTTCCGGCAAAAGGATTGGCAATTCTATTATTTCACAATTTTTATCAACATATTGCTTCTGCTTTTCACAATCGGTACAGGCAGTTGCGATTATAGTCGGTATTTCTTTTGCTGTCGAAACAATTTGACTTTCTATGGGGGTACGAAGATTGGTATCGCATATAATCCGAATCGGATTGCGTCCGCCCTCTGGCAAACGACAATTCAGCATAGGATCGTCTGCTATCACTGTCCCCACCCCTGTCATAATTGCCATAAAACGTTTTCTGTCCTTATGCACATTTTGTCTTGCTTTCTCACCTGTTATCCATTTTGACTTTCCTGTATAGGTAGCGATTTTCCCATCCATTGTCATAGCATATTTCATTACCACATACGGAGTCTTTGATTGTATATAGTGAAAAAACACATCATTCAATTTATTGCATTCCGCCTGCATCATCTGGGTAACAACTTCAATTCCAGCGTTTCTTAGCATTTGTATCCCTTTTCCTGCCACCAGCGGGTTCGGGTCATCTGAACCAATCACTACTTTTTGAAACCCATTTTCAATAATTGCCTCTGTACAAGGCGGCGTTTTTCCATAATGGCAGCACGGCTCCAGTGTCACATAAAGAATCGCTCCTTGTAAGGTTCCATCTGGATTTTTTTCATAAAACTGCTTTATTGCATTGCGTTCTGCATGAAGTCCCCCGTACTGCTCATGCCAGCCCTCTGCCAATATCATATTATCTCTAACAATCACCGCACCTACCAGTGGATTCGGATTCACTGCACCAATCCCACGCTTTGCAAGTTCGACTGCGCGAAGCATATACTCTCTGTCTGTCATAATAATCTCCATTCCGCCTTGGACGGCTCAAATAGATACTGTATCCTGCTCGTGCGCCGGGCATCCGTCATTATTCCTTTGGAGGCCCGCGTGCAGAAACAAAAAGTCCTGAACTATATTTCTATAATTCAGGACAAATCGAGCTAATGCCAGTTTGATTCAAATGATACAAACACCTCTTGCGAAAACTGCTGCATATCTTTGAATCCTGTACAATTCTGATACATCTTCTTTCATCCAGACTATAACTGTCGGCTTTGGATTTTCACCAAATCATGCTCTGCTGATGATTCAGCAGTAAGCTCGTGGGCTATACCACCGGTAGGGATTTTCACCCTGCCCTGAAGAAATATTTATTTTATTTACGAGAATAAATATAGCACGAAATCGCGCGAAAAGCAAGGGGAGACTTCTCCATTACCATAAATCTTCGTTTTCTATACTTTCTATCCAACTGTCAACCGCACTCTTAACTCCTTCACGGATTGCATCCTCACTCCACGCATTCGCATCTGTGAACAGCTTTTCCTGTATAAATGCACCAATAGTATTCAGTCCCCATGATTCTGGAAACGCATCAAAATCATTGCCCAATACCAGATCATTTTGCATATACCAGATTAGTGCATTGCCCAACGGATTTTCCAACTCCACGCTGCTGTCCGCATTGAACGGAACAAATGCAAACTCATTTGTAATAAAGTCCATACCAGTGTCAGATGTATTCAGCCAGAGCAAAAATTCTTCAGCCGCTTTTCTTTCCTCCGCCGCTGCCTTGGCATTAATAATATAGTACTGGGACACAAACTCTGGGATGGAACGATTGATTTTTTCTACGGTTACTCCCTCTGCTGCTATGTCGTTGTCCTCAAGGTTTGTTTTCATCGGAAGCATTGTCAAATGTGCTGCCCTTTCCGCGTCAATAGACTCCACATTGGAAAAAATCCAGTTTCCATTCTTGATAAACAATGATTTCCCTTCGGCAAAAGTCTGTACAGCCTGATCATAGCCTGTCACTGTAGAGTTTATATAGTCCGGTCCTCGCAAGACTTTTCCTTTTTGTCCTGCTGTATAGCTGGAGAGAAAATCAAGTTCTTTTACTATTTTTACCAATGGTTCCTCGATCTGTCTAACCTGCTCAACCGTTGCATTCGCCGTTGCATGATAGGTAGGAAAAACTGCATTTAATGCATAATTCACATAATGGTTTCCGTATGTCCATTTCTCAGCGCCTGCAATCGCAAATACACCGTTTAAATTTTCTGTCAGTGCTGTTTTTTCCGTTGCCGTTGTATATGTATTACCATTGAGTGTGATCTGCTTTCCACCTTCTCCGTCAATGTAATCATTGACTGCTATAACCATCTGCTCAAATTCAGGATATTCTGCTGCCCTGAAATCCGCTGTGAAATCCTCTTCCGTATCCAATCCAAACACATCACAGATCATACGGGTATCTGCAATCAGTCCATATCCTTCAATATTATATGGTATCCCATAGCTTGCACCTGCTTCGTCACTCAGTTTCATCTCATCTGGTATGGCTTCATAGATACTCTTTAATTCCTGATTCTCAATCTCATTTGACGATAATGCATATCTGCCTTCATACCACTCCTGAAATGATGCCTGATTCACAGAATAGATTGTCGGCTGGTTTTTGGAATTCATTTCCGATCGGAGGGTTTCCAAACCTTCTGTCGTACCACATGTATATACCTTAACCCTTACTCCTGTTTCCTGCTCATATGCACTGCATAAATCCTGTATACTGTCAGCAATCTCAGACTTCGTGTTGTATAGATAAATATCATAATCTTTTGAAGATGCGCCGCACCCCATTGTTACCATGCCTACAATACCAGCTAATACAACTGGCAGAATTCTTTTTGCTCTCATATTTTCCTCCTGTCCTCTCTATGAACACCAACTCCCATGTTGATTTCCATTAAAAGTTCGCTAACAGAACTGCCTGATATGGTTGCAGATGCAGTTTCTCTTTTACGAGATCCACTTTTTCATAGTTGCTCTGCAACACCCTGAATTTCTCCGCATCTAATTCCAGATATACCTCATCTTCCTGAAAATTAGCAATAATCTGCAATTCCTGATTGTCCAACTGACGTTTGTATGCAATGATATAATCTATGTTGTCAAACAGAGGAGCCACTTTACCATACACCAGTACATTTTTATACTGAGAGTCCGTCCGCAGGGCAATCAACGACTTATAGTAGGCATACACAGAATCTTTATTGTTTCGCTCACATTCAACATTGATATCCGCAAAATTATCATTTACAGGCAACCATGGTGTTCCATCCGTAAATCCGGCATTTTTGCCCTGATCCCACTGCATTGGTGTCCTGGAATTATCTCTACTCCTATGCGTAACCATCTTGTATACATATTCCGAATCCAATCCTGCCTGAATCCCATCCTGATATTGATGATATGTCTGAATATCCGAATATTGGTCTATGGAGGCAAGTTCTATATTCTCCATGCCGATTTCTTCTCCCTGATATATGACCGGTGTTCCGCGAAATCCAAGCAGTATCGTTCCCAGCATCTTCTTTGTCACATCATTGACCGCACTGCCGGAAAAGTATTTGTTGACAGAACGGTTCTGGTCATGATTTTCCAGATATACAGCTCCCCACCCAGCATTTTGAACCTGTGTCTGTACTGTCAGAAAAATGTCTCGCAGCTGGTTCACTGTCCAATTCGTCGGCTTAAACCATTCCCCAGAATCCGGAATATCAATGTCCGCTGCTCTGAAATCAAAACTCATGTTAAAATATCCATCTGGTCCGATAAACTCGGCAACCTGATCATCTGGTACGGCTGCCTCCGCAACAGTCATAATGTCATAATTTGCAAATGTCCGTGATTTCAACTCCGAAAGCAGCGCACCAATGCCCGGCTGATTGATAATATATTTGTCGATCGCGGCCAGTCCGTCGTCGCCGTCAGGTTCAACCGTACCGTAAATCATATTTTTCTTGATATTCAGAATCGCATCAATACGGAAACCGCCTATTCCTTTATCCAACCACCAGTTAATCATTGTGTACAGCTCTTCCCTCATTGAAGGATTATCCCAATTCAAATCCGGCATTTTTTTAGAAAATGCATGTAGATAAAACATATTATCCTCACCTGGCACTGGCTCCCATGCGGAACCTCCAAAATACGATCTCCAATTGTTTGGTGCCTGTCCGTTTACTCCTTTTTCAAAGAAATAGTAATCCCGATACTTACTATCTGGATTCTGTAATGCTTCCTGAAACCATGTATGTTCATCAGATGTATGGTTCATTACCAGGTCAAGCAGAATTTTGATATCATGCTTCTTGGCTTTTTCTATCAATTCATACAGATCTTCATTTGTTCCAAATTCCGGTGCAACCTGATAATAGTCTGCTATATCATACCCATTGTCTGACCATGGCGACTTATAACAGGGACAAAGCCAGATTGCATTCGCACCCAATTCTTTGATATAAGGAAGCCTGCTGATAACTCCCCTAATATCTCCCATTCCATCTCCATTACTATCCTGAAAACTTCGCGGATATACTTCATAAACAACTGCCTCTTTCCACCATTTTCTATTTTCCATAACTTATCCTTTCACAGCACCTGCTGATATTCCTTCAATAATATTTTTTTGTAAGACGATGAAGATAATGACAACTGGTATAATGCACAGTAACACCGCTGGAAAGATCAGTTCCCATGGATTTCCGTACTGCCCTGACAGGCTCTTTGCATAATACAAACTCAATGTCAATGTCTTTTTATCATTATTTCCAATTACCAAAAACGGAAGCAAATAATCATTCCAGATCCATACTGCATTTGTAATGATAACCGTTACTGTTGTCGGCTTCAATAACGGCATGATCACATACCTGTACATCTGAAAGATATTGGCACCGTCGAGCATCGCAGCCTCCTCCAGTGAAGCAGGGACACTTTTGATAAATCCCCTGTAAAGCAGAACCGACATACTGAGTCCAAAGCCTCCATACATCAGAATCAGTCCCAATGTATTTTTCAGACCGAGCTTCTCCACCAACGAGACCAATGGATACATGACAGACTGAAAAGGAATCAGCATGGCCGCTGTATAGGCAAGAAAAAGGAAATCTGCCACTTTAGAATTCATTCTGGCAATCGCCCATGCCGCAAAGGAAGATACAAGGATAATAAGACCTACTGCCAATACTGTTATCAGAATTGTCTGAAATAGGCTCTTTCCAAGATCAATCTGTTTTGCTGCATTTGCCAAATAACCAAAATCCCATGATTTGGGGAGTGCAATCGGAGAAGCGACAATCTCCTGCTGTCCCTTAAAAGAATTTACCGCTAAAAAATAGATTGGAAATACTGTGATAATTGCAAATAACACTAAAACAGTACCAATAATCCCCTGTCTGATTTTTTCTTTGTGGCTCATTACGATTCAACCTCCTTCCGCTTTGTTATAATAACTTGCGTTATTGATATTGCTGCGATAATAATAAAGAATACAACTGCTTGTGCCTGTGCGACGCCATACTTGGGCGGTGAGCTCTCACGCACGGTCTTCAATATCATATAGGAAATCATTGTCGTTCCAAAATTTCCTTCCGTCAAGGACACATTCAAATCCAGCATCTTAAAACTGCTTGCCAGCGACATGAAAAGCACGATTGTAAATGACGGCATCAAAAGCGGAAGTGTTATCTTGCGGAACTGATACCATGTTCCCGCGCCGTCAATCCTCGCAGCTTCATATAAATCTTCTGAAATATTGTTCAAACCATTCAGGTAAATCACCAGATAGTATCCGGCAACCTGCCATGTACCAACAATCGCATATGCCAGCAGTGCTTTCCACTGATTCTGAAGCATATTGTTCAGCAATTCTATATGTATGATACTATCCGTCCCAAACAAGAACTGTGAGAACACATTTTCAAATATGAACCTCCATATATACCCCATAGCCAGCATTCCCAAGACATATGGCAGAAATAGTATTGTACGGAATATTCCTTTGCCTTTTGTAAGTTTTTTTACCATAAGTGCAAGCATCAGACTGACAGTATTCTGTACAATCACTGCCAGAACTGCATACATAGCTGTGTACCCCATCGCTCCAAGAAATTTTTTTGACCGGAAGATACCAAGATAGTTTTTTAGACCAACAATTGCATCCCACCAATGTTCGCCTCCCACAAAATAAGCACCTCGCCACTCCGTAAACGAATAGACCACACCTTCAATGAATGGAACAATAATAACCATCAAAAACAATACAATTGATGGCAATACCATGAACCAAAACTTTTTCTTAAAAAAAGTCTTCATGTACTCCTGCCTCCTTTATTCCTTATTTATTTATGAAACATGTTTCGTCAATAAGAACTTAAAAAAATGAGGAATATTTTTATCCCTCACTCTTTTTATAAATCGTCCCTTATAGTTTTTCGGTTGTCTCTCCTCTCTCTAACATAACAGGGAGCAGAAATGTTGTTTCACCTTTTGGTGTATTCGGATTCTCAATCAGATAAAACAGTTCTTCAGCTGCTTTGTGGGCAATTTCCTGATATGGCTGATTGATGGTTGTAAGTTTCACTGTTCCCGTCTTTGTGACGTAGGTTCCATCATACGCTACAATTGCCAGATCTTGCGGAATTTTTTTTCCAATTGCAATCCCTGCCTTTAAGAATGCTGTCGCAGGCATGTCCGCCGCAAAAACGCCGTCCACTTCGGGATATTCTTCCAGAATACATTTTGCCAACTCAAAATATCCATCAAAATCAAAATCATTCCACTGAACCGGCACTCTCCTTGAATGGATACCTGCTTTTCCCAAAAGCTGCGCCAATTGCTCATGACTGACAAACGACATGATTTTTTTATCATCCTTTGTACCTGATATGTGAATTACATATCTACATTTACTGCGGACAAATTCCTGTACTGCAAGCGCGGCTCCCATTTTGTGATCAGACACTACCAACGGAAATTTGGCACCTGCATTGTAATCAAGCATGACCATTGGCTTGTCCACTTTTAAATACTCCTTTTCCGTACATGCTGAAGTACCACAGATAATTCCATCAATGATATTGGATTTCAACAACGCAAAGCAGTCTTTCTCCCTTTGTGCATCATCCGATGTACTAAATAGCATAAATTTATACTTTTTTTCAAACAATATCTTCTCAATTTCCGACGCCAGAGATGAGAACCACGGATGCTGAATATTGGGCACAAGCATGGCAATGGAATTGGACCTGCCCTTAAACATTCCCCTTGCAAGCTCGTTTGGAACGTAATTTAATTTTTTCATTGCTTTCTCTATTTTTTTACGGGTTTCCGGCTCTACGTTTGCTGTGCCATTCAACAGTCTGGAAACTGTGCAGATTGCGACGCCTGCCTCTCTCGCCACATCTCTTATTCCTGCCATAAAAACACTCCTTATGAAATTCTCCAATTGAGCAGGGTGTCCTTCTCTCCTACTCACATGTTGGGCACCCGTCAGCTTATAATGCCATATTTCCTCTGGGTGCTTGTACACATAAAAAGTATATCACACAACAATATATAATGAAATAATTTCTTAACACTCCGTTGTTATCATTGCGGTAGCCACCCATCCATCCATATTGTCATTTTCTTTGTATCATAACTTCCATAATCCTTGCCCACATGGCTTCACAACGTGCATTTTTATCAAATAAATAAACCTGCTCTACCTCATGCCCCGCCTCGGTTGCACCTTTTGCAAACTCCTGAGCCATTCGGTCAGAATCACCGTTTTTCCGAAATTCCGTGGATAAAACCAATACTTTTTTACTCATACTTCAATTTCCCCCATTTCTTATATCTTTTTCATTTGCGAATTTCTTTGCAAGTTCCTTTATATCAAGGTGCCTGTATTGATACAAAAATCATAATTCCGCTTATCTCCCCACTTCTTTCCCGTATAAAATTCATAATATTTAGAACGTTTTTATCTATTTCCAAAATTCTTTGACGCAGCTCCTTTTCAGAATATGTTTCTTCCTGACTGCGGCGAAATTGACAGCGTTTCATTCTGCTTTCCATATCTGCATACACAAAAATACGGATAGGCTGATATTCTTTTAAAATTTCATCTGCACACTGCCCCACAATCACGCAGGATGAATTAGTCATTTCTTTTATAATGCGGCTCTGCTCGGCATAAATAGACTGGTCTACCAACGAAACATACATTGTAATTGGCTGCAAACTATGTCCAACCGTAATCGGATATAGCTTATGCGGCTTACGCTCAACAACTGACTGTACATAATCTTCTGCTAACTGTGTTCTCTTAGAAATTTCAACAATAATTTCTTTGTCATAATAATCCACATGAAGCATTTCAGCTAAATGCCGCCCAAATTCCCGTCCTCCGCTTCCAAACTCTCTACCTATGGTAATCACATGGTTCATATTCAAACCTCCTATTTTTTGATTTTTAATACTTCTCCTGTTTCTATGACAGCAATTTGTTTTGATAGCAATAATACGGAATCATTATGAAAAGCAGTGCGCCTACCCATGCTGTCGGTTCCACAAAATACAAGACTCCCGTTCCCAATACAAGCGCAGCGCCTTTCGATACAAGGATACGGACAGCACATTCAGCAAAGCCGGAAATCATTGACCAGAAGGAATTTCCTAACGCCTGCATTGCATTTCGATAAACATGGATCAGATATAGGGTTACAAGACTAACCGACGCAATTACTAAATAGCGGAAACCAATCTGTAATGCTTCTGTTGCTCCTTCTTCTGTTGCATCAATGAACATCTGCAATAGATACCTGCCTATCAGCAACATGACAAAAGTTACGCATACAGCCATAATGACAGAGATAACTGCCGAAGTTCTAACGCCGGAACGTACCCTGTCTTTTCTTCCCGCCCCATAGTTTTGGGCAAAGAAGGTTGACGAAGCTGCGCCAAGGGCAAATGCACTGCTTTCCAACAGACCAAACATTTTGTTCATGGCAGTATAGCCGGCAATAAAAATACTTTCCTGTATGTTAATAGCAGACTGTAAAACCATTCCGCTAATGGCAATCACAATCATCTGTAATGCGATAGGCAGACCAAACGCCAACATCTCCGCTGCCATTTTGCCGTTGAACTTGCAATCGCCTTTTGCAAACTGAACATACTCGACCTTCCTGATACGTACCAAACAAAACAGGAAAGAAAATAGCTGTGCAGTGACAGATGCAAAAGCCGCACCAAAAACACCCCAATGGAACACCATCACAAAAAGCAGATCCAACCCCACATTCAGACAGGCTGCAATAGCCATTGCTATCAAAGGCGACTTTCCATCCCCGAAAGCCCGCAGAACAGCAGCAGCCATATTATACGCTGTGACAATCAGTGTTCCGGCAATCATAGTCATCAAATAAATTGTCGCATTGTCAATAATATCATGTGGTGTCTTGAGTAGCATTAGCAGCGGCTTTGCTGAAAACAGCCCGATAATCGTCATTACAATACCGACTATGGCACATAAAATCGTGGACATGGCAATGGTCTTATTTACATTGCGATAATCCTGCTTTCCAAAATAACGGGAAATAAAAACTGCGAACCCCTGCGTCAGCCCCTGTACAGTCCACAGAATGAGCCAATAAGTCCAGTCTGCGGAACCGACAGCCGCCAAAGCCTTCAATCCCACACCACGACCTACAATAGAACTGTCTACCACCATATAAAGCTGCTGCCCTATATTTGTCAGAATCAATGGCAGTGCAAACGACAAAATCAGTTTCGCCGGTTTTCCCTGTGTCATATCCGTTACCTGTTCCATTTCATTAAAACCTCTTTTCTTGACATTTTTTCTGCATATGCCACATAAAAATAGCACCCAAAAAAATTATTATAAACACACAATCGTACATATTTATGTAAAAATAGAACCAACTATAGGAGGCGGCATTATGAAGTTAAAGACATTGCAGATTGGAACTGATTTACGGGAACATTTTCCATACAGTTGTAACTCCATCCCTCTTACCATCTGCATTGACAATTTTGATGATTATTTTCACAGAGAATGGAATTGTCATTGGCATGATGATATTGAGTTTGGAATTGTCCGAAATGGCATAGTACATTTTACAATTTATAATGGACAGGAACAGTTTTGCAAAGAACTCCATCAGGGAGACGGCATTTTTATTAACTCCGGCTGTCTGCACAGTGCCAAAGCACTTATGCCAAATACAGTCATAGCTGAATTTGCACTTCCTATCACATTCTTTCAAAAACCCTTTGAAAATTCAGCGCATCAAATTGTCCAGCCTGTCACAGAATCAGAGGTTACAGATTTAATATTAAGCTCACAAAATGCCAAAGACGAACCATTATTATCCAGCATACAGGAAATATGCTCAATTACTGATACGGAAACGGGATATGAACTTCATTTTATCGAAATGGTATGCAGGATATGGCGGCTTCTTACCATTCGTATTTTTCAGGACAGACGTGCAGGGCAGATTCCTGTTACAAACAGGGCGCAGGAACAGCGTATGAAGCTGTTTTTATCTTTTATCCATGCGCATTACAACGAGCATATCAGCATTGATGATATAGCGAAATCTGCGGCAATCAGCAGAACAGAATGTTTTCGATGTTTTCATATGATTTTGAAAAAATCTCCAACGGAATATCTGACCGAATACCGTTTATCTATGGCTTCCATGCTGTTAGCAAACTCTGATCGGGCGCTTTCGGACATTTCTGTTTCTTGCGGTTTTAACAGTCCAAGTTATTTTGGAAAACTGTTTCGGGAACAATGTGGATTATCACCCAAAAAATATCGGGAACATTATTCTGCTATGAAATAATCTATTATGCTCTGTTTAGATAAAACATTAACAGTAATTGCGCTACAACAAATGGAGAATGCTAAACATTCAGACGAAACATACTGATTTTTTTGTGTATAAGGAAAAGCCCTAACATGAGAGCTTTTCCCTGCACATTCTACTTATTAACGCCGCCTTTGGATATTAAATTTGAATCACAGATTTATCCCAGCTATTTTCGCAAAATCATTTTTTCTCCCGATAAGTTCCGACCGCTTTTCCTTTGGCAGATGATTGAATATATCATCATAAAGAACATCCGCTAACTTCATTTCTCTTGCAAGCAAAAATACATTTAGATTAAGCCATTCCTCCCAAAGCCCCTCAAATAAGCTATGGCTGCCTATGTACGTGTCAAGTTCCTCAAAACCATACGACTGTGTATAACACTGCAATTTGACAAAACCATACCCTCCAGCATCAACCAGCAAAATATCTTCGTCCTCTATTTCGTACAGTTCTGCAATGCAGGCAGGGCAGAGCAATGCCTCTGCCTGTATACTGTGTTATTCATATTTTAGTACAGTCCAGCCGGTTCTTCCTGATGCCGTTC
>OFGR01000273.1_pt1 | contig 54730 bp, 46 predicted proteins | sample 1521811 | NCBI WGS metagenome assembly OFGR01 (sample SAMEA3504098, study PRJEB24116) | mouse gut metagenome | biome: mouse gut; feature: mouse-associated habitat; material: faeces | place: Denmark | collected 2011 | reverse complement strand
CCCGACCTACACCCTTAGCAGGGGCGCCTCTTCAGCCTCTTGAGTATTTCTCCAAGCGATACTCATTATACTAGACCTTATTACCGTTGTCAATCACTTTTTTCATTTTCTGTAAATTTCTATAACAGTTCCGCCTGCAACTGCGCGTTTAGAAGCCTACGATCATTTATAGTAGCTATATTTGCTGATCGTCTTCTGTATCCTTCCCTTTACAAGCGCTGCGATCTCTTTTGTTTTCATATCTTTATATTCATCATAATATAGCGGCTTAAGAAAATGCACCTGGACTTTTACATGACTGATCGTATTCGTATCAAACGGTTTGAAAGCATCGATCAACGCAACCGGGATGATCGGGCATTTGGCTCTTGTCGCCGCCTTAAAACTTCCTCCCTTGAATTCCTGTACCTCATTTCCATTCTTGGAGCGGGTTCCTTCGGCAAATATAATATAGTTTCTTCCGCTCATAACTTCTTTGGACACGTCTGTTATCACCTTCATTGCCTGCCTTACATCTTCCCGATCCAGTGTATATACCTTCATACAGGCAAATACCTGCTTAAGAAACTGTATATGTGCCACCTCCTGCTTCGCTACTACGGAGAATGGCTTCGGACATGCTTCCAGTATCGCCAGCACATCATATAATCCCTGATGATTGGGGAAAAACATGAATCCATTTTCGGAAGGTATATTCTCCAGTCCATATGTTTCTATCGTTACATTGCCGCCTTTATTTGCCCGGCGGACAATGAATTTTAACATCTTATAATGCTCTTCCTCTGTATATTTTTCCACATGAGATGCATGATAACATAATTTGATCCACATAATAGGGACTAATATTATATTTCTCATCACCATATATAATATTCTTTTCATAGATTCCGGTACCTTTTCATATGATTATCAGCTTTATTATTTCGTAATACAAACCGCCTAATACATTTTACCACAGAAATAAAAATTTACAAACTAATTCTGTTATCTTACCCGTAAATTTCTTTAAATTGATTTTATCAACCCCAAAAAGCCGGAGCGTATCCGAAAATACTCTTTGTCAGACACGCTCCGGCTCTTCACCGTTATTGATAAAATTTATCATCCTTATGCTCTTCTAAATACCGATCCGCCGCAATCTTTGCCCTGATCCTGGAATAATTTGCCTTTCTGAAATATATCCCCTCATTATCTTCTGCTATATTCAGAAAGTAATGATACATAACAGAATCCCATTCATCATCATCCAGATCTATTTTGGCGATCTCCGGCGCCGCGTCGATCGAAGACATACCATACATCAGATAATAGAGATCATTCCCCGACATATTCTCCCAGTGGGCGATATCATACTTCGCCACGATGACATCCGGCCTGGAGAACGAAAACCCGATATACATCACGCCGACCACCACTACAATATAGTGAAATAACGGAAATCTCTTCTTATAGAGACTGACGACCATTCCGGCCAGGATCAGCGCCAACACAATGAGAAACCATAATACCAGAATCCGTAAAAATGTTAGATAATACTCCCTTACATACATCATCATCCTGTATCCTGAGGACAGGATCATTACAAACGTACACCCGCATATGATCGAAAGTATCACCTTCAGAATAATATTTTCCCGGAAAAGATACATACACAGCAATATCATTATGAAATTGATCACACTGACGAACAATAATTCCCAGAATCCTCTTCTGGCATATTCGGCATATGTCACATTCTCCGGAAGCCCAATCTGCATTCCCATGAACAGGTACATAATCTGTATCGCACAATAGATAAGATAGATCAGGCTTACGATACTCGTACATGTGATGCCGATCACCGGATCCAGATCCCGCATCCTGCGGCTTCCCTCTCCCGGAAGATAACCTCCCTCCGGAATTCCCATACTGCCTGATCCTGTCCCTTCCTCAGACGAATTGAGATTATACCTGCACAGAGCTGTAAAGAACGCATAGGGAAGTGTGATCCCTATGATGAATGTTACACTGACCCAGAACAAAGCCGCGAAATTTATATGCGACAATAACCTTCCAAATAGCTTCGAAAATATAATGTCGGAACTCAGCAATAAAGGCAGCGTCACACACAATACCGCCAACGCTGAGATAAACCCGATCACAACTGCGATCAGTGTATTATTCTTCCTGAGATTCTTATTTTTACTGAAAAACCATCCCCCATGCCAATAAAGGTAAGGCACGGACTGAAGTATTGTCCCGGTCAAGATCCCCATTCTCTTCAGATATGCGGTAAAGTTCCAGACATAATCATTATAAAACTGGTGTATCATGAATACCATGAACAAGAGAAGGATTCCGACCGTATTAAAAAAATGCATGAAAAACGACGTAGTATAGGCAGACGATATCCCAAGCAGCATCATTCCTACAATATAAGGGACCGAATGCTTCATGATACGGTAATTGATCTTCTTCATAAATAGTATGGCAAATAGAATCGTTGTCCCCACGCATAAGGGAAATGTGACTCCCGATATATTCTTATACAGGCAGAATGTGAATATAAAACCGTAGGCAAGGCTCATTCCGCCGAAATACTTATAGTTGTCACGGATCTTCATTATCAGCATATTTTCCTTCATCAAACAACACCTCCACATTTAAATTATTCTTCTTCCGGCTGGTACTCCATAATATCCCCCGGCTGACACTCTAATTCCCTGCAGATCGCCTCCAGTGTGGAAAACCTCACTGCCTTCGCTTTGTTATTCTTCAATATAGAGAGATTCGCCGGAGTGATATCAATCTTACCGGCAAGTTCCGTAAGCCCGATCTTACGCTTCGCCATCATGACGTCTATATTAATCCTTATTCCCAACAGCATCACCCCCTATATTGTCAGATCATTCTCTTCTTTATAATTCACCGCCTCGGCAAATACATACGCAAGCACTTCTCAGAATAAGGAAGCGATGAAAAATACAAGAATGATAACTCCTGTGGCAGGGGTCGGTAAGATAAAGATCTTGATCACAAACATCACCACAATGCATAGACTTAAGACCGCCATATTATTCAGGCTCTTCACATTCTCATAGACAAAACAGGATTCCTCTATCACAGTCCGCATCATTCTGCGCAATTGTCTGATGATCAGTATCCCGAAGATCCCTGAAGCCGCAAAGACCGCAAACATAAACATGAAATATTCGCTGATCACAACAGAATAATATTTCCCAAGAAACTTTAAACTTACCGGAAGAGTAAGGATTATCACAAATCCTGTATAAAACATAACGTCAAGCACCAGTTTTGTAAATCTTATCAGACGCCGATCTCTCATATAACCACATCCTTTTACACTATTTATTTCTGTGTTTTCAATATATCACAGATTTTATCGTTTTGCAAGATGTATTTATTGTTTTTCATTATTTTATTATTGTTTTTCGATATATAAGTATTGTAATTCAGAAAAACGGATAGATTTCCATACTTCCAAATCAACCCCGGTTCAGTTACAATAAATATAGATTAATTGATCAGGAGGTTTTTACAATGACGACGAATATTGATATGGAACTGTTAAGAAAAGACGCCGTGGATATCTTTCATCAGGGATTTGCCTGTTCCGAATCTGTGATCTATGCGATCCGCAAACATTTTGAACTGGATATGTCCGACGATGCCATCGCCATGAGTTCCGGATTCCCATGGGGACTTGGCGGAGGGGGATGTATCTGCGGCGCCCTTGCCGGAGGAACGATGTGTATCGGATATTTCTTCGGACGTAAGACTCCGGGCGACCCTAAGATCGGCAGATGCTTTGACCTTACCAATGAACTTCATGACTATTTCAAAGATGCCTGCGGCGGGACATGCTGCCGTGTACTTACAAGAGGTATGGAAAAGAATTCGCCGGAAAGAAAGGAGCAGTGTACCCGGTTTGTATCCGATACTGTGACAAAGACAGCCGAGATCATTCTTCGAGAACTTAAAAAGGTGTAAGGATTTCCTTACACCTTTTTCATTCTATTTATTCTATACTTTCATACTCATCCGAAGGCGATTCCTCTGCTCCGACATTTTCCTCTATACCGACAGCCTCGTCCTCGCTTTCTTCTTCGTCGCCCTTTCTCACTTTGGCGATACTTGCCACGATGTCGCCTTCCTTGAGATCAATGAGCTTCACGCCGGAGGTAACCCTTCCAAGCACAGAGATCCCGGAACACTTCATACGGATGACGATGCCTTCCGTGTTGATGATCATGATCTCATCGTCTTCATTCACAGATTTGATACCGACAACATTGCCCGTCTTCTCCGTGATCTTATAACATTTGATTCCTTTTCCGCCTCTGTTCTGGCAGGTGAATTCCTCTATGGATGTTCGTTTTCCCATCCCCTTTTCGGATACGATCAGAAGCTCTTTTCCCTGGGAACTCAGCTGCATACCGATCACATTATCCCTGTCGGACAGATTCATACCGCGGACTCCCATAGAAGTCCTTCCGGTCGGCCTTACATCTTTCTCGTCAAACCGTATACACTGTCCATACTTCGTTACGAGGAATACTTCCTGATCGCTGTTCGTATACTTCACCTCGATCAGCTCATCTTCTTCCCGCAGCGTGATCGCAGCAAGTCCGGTCTTACGTACAAATGCATATTCTTTGATCGGCGTCTTCTTGACCAGTCCCTTCTTCGTCGCCATAAACAGATATTCCCCGTCCCGGTATTCATCAATGGGGATAACGGCGCCGATCTTCTCCCCCGGCATCAGCTGGAGCAGATTCACAATGGCGGTTCCTCTGGATGTACGGCTTGCCTCCGGAATCTCATATCCCTTCAGCCGATATACACGTCCTGTATTCGTGAAGAACATGATATAATGATGGGTATGCGTCATAAATAATTCTTCCACATAGTCCTCTTCCAGAGTCTGCATTCCTTTGATCCCTTTGCCGCCGCGGTTCTGCGACTTAAATGTATCGTTGGACATACGTTTGATGTAACCTAATTTGGTCAGCGTGATAACGACGTCTTCCTTCGGTATCAGATCCTCCATGGATATGTCGAACTCGTCGAATCCTATGGATGTCCTTCTCTCATCTCCGTATTTATCACGGATGATAAGGATCTCTTCTTTGATCACTCCCAGTAATAACTTCCTGTCCGCAAGTATAGCCTTCAATCTGCTGATCTGTTCCATCAGCTCATTGTATTCTTTCTCGAGCTTCTCTCTCTCCAAGCCTGTCAGAGCACGCAGACGCATATCTACGATAGCCTGTGCCTGTACTTCCGTCAGGCCGAATCTCTCCATCAATTCAGTCTTGGCGATCTGTACCGTCTGAGAACCCCGGATGATACGGATCACTTCATCAATATTATCAAGAGCGATCAACAATCCCTCTAATATGTGCGCTCTTTCTTCGGCTTTGTTAAGCTCGTACTGGGTCCGCCGTGTGACTACTTCTTCCTGATGCTTCAGATAATGGTCGAGCATATCAAGAATATTCATAACCTTAGGCTGATTTCCCACCAGCGCCAGCATGATCACACCAAAGGTATCCTGCAGCTGCGTATGCTTATACAACTGATTCAGGAGGACATTGGCGTTCACATCCCTTCTCAGTTCTATGACTACCCGCATCCCCTCACGGCTGGATTGATCGCTTAATTCTGTGATTCCGTCTATCTTCTTATCTCTCACCAGTTCGGCGATCTTCTCGATCAGTCTTGCCTTATTCACCATATACGGAAGCTCCGTCACGATGATCCTGCTCTTTCCGTTTGGCATGGATTCGATATTGGTGACCGCGCGCACACGGATCTTCCCCCGTCCGGTCCGGTATGCCTCCTCGATTCCCCTGGTTCCAAGGATCACTCCTCCCGTGGGGAAATCCGGTCCCTTTATGATCTGGAGTATCTCTTCGATCGTAGTCTCTTCTTTCTCTTCGACCTGGTCATCTATGATCTTGACGACGGCATTGATAACCTCCCGCAGATTATGAGGCGGGATATTCGTCGCCATACCTACGGCGATACCTGACGTACCGTTCACCAGGAGATTCGGGAATCTTGCCGGCAGTACCGTCGGTTCCTTCTCCGTCTCGTCAAAGTTCGGAACGAAATCAACCGTATTCTTATTGATATCAGCCGTCAATTCCATAGATATCTTACTGAGCCTTGCCTCCGTGTAACGCATGGCGGCGGCGCCGTCTCCGTCCACCGAACCGAAGTTCCCATGTCCGTCTACCAACGGATATCTGGTGGACCATTCCTGCGCCATATTCACCAACGCTCCATAGATCGAGCTGTCTCCATGGGGGTGATATTTACCCATGGTATCACCGACGATACGGGCGCATTTCCTGTGCGGCTTATCCGGACCGTTGTTCAACTCTATCATGGAGTACAGGATCCTCCGCTGCACCGGCTTCAAGCCGTCTCTTACATCCGGCAGCGCGCGGGAAGCGATAACACTCATGGCATAATCTATATACGAGGTCTCCATCGTCTTCTTCAAATCTACTTCATGGACTTTATCAAAAATATTATCTTCCATTCCCCTTTTTCTCCTCTCTGCGGAAAATTATACATCCAGGTTCTTCACATACTTCGCGTTTTCCTCGATGAATTCCCTTCTCGGCTCCACCTTATCCCCCATCAGGGTCGTGAATGTAAGGTCAAGCTCGGAGGTCGTCTCTTCGTCCATCTTCACTTTCAGAAGTATCCTGTGCTCCGGATCCATCGTCGTCTCCCAGAGCTGATCCGCATCCATCTCTCCCAATCCTTTGTACCGCTGGATCTTATTATTATTGTCACGTCCTACTTCTTTCAGGATATCATCCAGTTCTTCATCACTGTACGCGTACCACACCTTCTTATTCTTCTCAAGCTTATAGAGCGGCGGCTGTGCCAGATACACATATCCTTCCTTGATCAGATCAGGCATGAACCGATAGAGGAATGTAAGCAGCAGCGTACTGATATGCGCTCCGTCCACATCGGCGTCCGTCATGATGATGATCTTATGATACCGGAGCTTGGAGATGTCAAAATCTTCATGTATCCCTGTACCGAACGCGGTTATCATAGCCTTGATCTCCGCATTTCCATAGATCCGGTCAAGCCTTGCCTTCTCCACGTTCAATATCTTTCCCCGGAGAGGAAGGATCGCCTGGGTTGCACGGTCTCTCGCAGTCTTGGCAGAACCGCCGGCTGAATCTCCCTCCACGATGTAGATCTCGCATTTACTAGGATCCTTGTCCGAACAGTCGGCTAATTTCCCCAGAAGCGACATACCGTCAAGCGCAGACTTCCTGCGGGTCAGTTCTCTTGCTTTTCTCGCCGCCTCTCTTGCACGCTGTGCCATCACGGACTTCTCGACGGTAAGCTTCGCCACGTTCGGATTCTGCTCCAGATATATCTCCAGCTGCTTACTCACTATACTGTCCACAGCCCCTCTTGCCTCACTGTTGCCAAGCTTCTGCTTCGTCTGTCCTTCGAACTGAGGATCCTCGATCTTAACGCTTATGATGGCGGTCAGTCCCTCTCTGATATCCTCTCCAGACAGATTCTGCTCATTATCCTTAAGCAGTTTATTCTTCCTTGCATAATCATTGAAAGTCTTTGTCAGCGCGTTACGGAACCCGACTACATGAGTACCGCCCTCCGGCGTGGTGATATTATTCACGAATCCATAAGTATTATCACTGTAGGAATCGTTATGCTGCATCGCCACTTCAACCGACACATTATTGACGTTTCCCTCACAATAGATGATATCCTCATAAAGCGCCGTCTTGCTGCGGTTCAGATAGGAGACAAATTCCTTGATGCCTCCTTCATAGTGGAATACTTTCTCGAGCACGCCATCCTCATGCCTCTCATCCTTAAGCACGATCTTAAGCCCTCTGGTGAGGAACGCCATCTCACGGAAACGCTGCTTTAACACGTCATAGTCAAAAACCGTTTCTTCAAAAATGGTATCGTCAGGCATGAATACGACTTTTGTCCCTGTCTTATCCGGGTCGCATTCCCCGATGATATTCAATTTCTCCACTACTTTTCCACGTTCATACCGCTGTTTATACACTTTTCCCTCATGGCTGATCTCAACCTCTAGCCAGTTAGAGAGAGCGTTTACCACAGAAGCGCCTACTCCGTGAAGCCCTCCTGAGACCTTGTATCCCCCGCCGCCAAACTTACCGCCGGCATGAAGTACCGTGAATACGACCTCCACCGCCGGAAGCCCGGCTTTCTGGTTGATCCCCACAGGGATCCCCCTTCCGTTATCCTGAACTGTCACGGAATTGTCTTTATTGACCGTTACGAATATAGTATCACAGAATCCTGCCAGCGCCTCATCCACAGCATTATCCACAATCTCATATACCAGATGATGGAGTCCCCTCGATGAAGTGCTTCCGATATACATGCCGGGACGTTTTCTTACGGCTTCCAACCCTTCTAATATCTGAATCTCATCTGCGCCATACTCATGCTGTACCCTCTCCGTACTCATTCTTATCCTCCTAGTTTTCATCCATTACTTGTCCGCCTTGGACATGGAACACCTTATTTATTGAGAAACGATGATTTACAAAATCCTCTACCCCTGTACAGGTAATCAGTGTCTGTATATCATTAATACTGTCTAACAGATAGTTTTGCCTGTGTTTATCAAGTTCAGACAATACATCGTCAAGTAATAAAACAGGCGTATCGTTTATTGCCTGTTTTACCAATTCAATTTCAGATAATTTTAAAGAAAGCGCAGCCGTCCTTTGCTGCCCCTGCGACCCAAAACGCCTGATGTCCAGATCCCCTGCCAATAAACAGATATCGTCTCTATGCGGCCCGACAGAGGTACTCTTGATCCGCAGATCCCGGTCTCTGTTCTTTATAAGCGCTTGTTCTAATGCAAGACTCCCATTGCTGGGTTCGTAGATTACTTGAATATCTTCCCTTGAACCAGTCAGTTTTTTATGAATAAAAGAAATTATTTCATTTACTTGTTTAATAAATTCTTTTCTTCTCTCTATTATTTTATTCCCATATTGAACCAATTGCAAGTCCCATATATCCAGAGTATCCGCAATCTTCCCACTGTTCCCCATATCTTTGAGAAGGTGGTTTCTCTGATTCACGATCCTGTTATAGTTATACAGATCGCTCAGATATACCCTGTCTAACTGTGACAATTCCATATCAATAAATCTTCTTCTCTCCGAAGGCCCGTCTTTTATGATATTTAAGTCCTCCGGAGAAAAAAATACAAAATTGATGATCCCGAATAATTCACTGGCTTTTCGGAGCGGAATCTTATTGACTGCAATTCCTTTCGGACTGTTCTTCTTAAGGTGCATATCCAGCTGATATTCTATCCCCTTCTTTTCCACAACCGCTTCAATATGTGATTCTTCATTCCCAAATTGGATCAGATCTCTGTCCTTGGTCCCTCTGTGCGACTTCGTCGTTCCGGAAAGATAGACTGCTTCTAAAATATTCGTCTTGCCTTGCGCATTGTCCCCATAGAATATATTGGCAGCATCGTCAAAATCAAGTTTTAATAGATCATAATTCCTGTAATTCTTCAGTTTTAAAGATTTAATCTTCAATTTTCACTTCTTCCCCGTCAAAAGTGATGATATCCCCGGCGTATAATTTACGCCCTCTTCTGGTATCTGTCTCCCCATTCACCTGGACCAGCCCGTCTGTGATCACCTCTTTCGCTTCCGCTCCGGATTCCACAAGACCGGCTGCCTTAAGCGCCTGTCCTAATTTGATAAATTCATCTCTTAGCTTTATGACATCCACTTTTCATACCTCTCTCTACAAAGCTGAATTAAAATTAACCGGGAGGATCAGATAGATATAGCTCTCTTCATCGTCCTTGATAAAGCAAGGAGCTTTTGCGTTCATCAGGTACAAGGTAACCTCGTCCTGATCGATCACCCGGAGCGCGTCAATCAGAAACTTGGGATTGAATCCGATCAGAAGATCCTTTCCTTCTTTGTTGATGAAGATCTCTTCGTTCATAGATCCGATCTGGGATTTGATCCTAAGTTCCATCACTTCATCGCCGATATTGATGATGATCGGCTTCTTGTCCCCTTCTTTCACAAGAAGAGTCGCTCTGTCGATACAGTCTAACAATTCTCTCTTGTTGATCCGCACTTTTGTCTCATAATCGTTCGAAAGCATCTGGTCAACCTTAAAATACTCCCCTTCGATCAGACGTGATACAACCACCGTATTGCTGAATTGGAATACGATATGATTATTCGTATAAGAGATACGAACCATACTTTCCACTTCTCCCGATAAGATCTTGCTGATCTCGATCAGAGTCTTTCCGGGAACTATTAACTTCTTATCACTGACTTCATCCTTCAGTGCGATCTTTCTGATGGAGATACGGTGTCCGTCAAGAGATATCACTCTTAAGACATTATTTCGGATCTCGAACAATTCTCCGGTCATCAGCTTATTACTTTCCGTATCTGCGATCGAGAAGATGGTCTGCCTTATGATCTCTTTCAAAGTAAACTGAGATATTTCTATAGATTCATCCTCTTCGATGATCGGAAGATAAGAGAATTCTTCCCCCGGCTTGCCGGAGATATCGAATTTCGCTTTTTCACAGACGATCTTGACCTGCAGATTTTCATTGGTCTCTATCGTTACTTCATTGTCAGGAAGTTTACGGACGATCTCTGAGAAGATTTTTGCGTCGATCGCGATCATTCCTCTGTCAAGGATCTCTCCTTGTATGTCGGTCTGGATCCCAAGTTCCATATCGTTTGCAGTCAGCCTGATCACATCATTTGTTGCGTCGATCAGGATACATTCAAGAATAGGCATCGTCGTCTTGGAAGGAACAGCCTTCGCCACTGTACTGACTCCCTTTGCCAGATTGCTTTTATTGCAGATTATCTTCATATGTGTAAAACTCCTTTCGGGCGGAGGCGTATGTATCAATATATTAAATACTTCCTCCTCATTCTTATTAGGGGGTGTGGAAAAGAGGAAAACCCCCTTCACACCATATATTATCGGCATTCCCGGGTGTAAAAACCATGTGGATTGTAGCGAAAATATCTGTGGATGGATTGGTGAAAACTTGTCTAAGAAAACTTTTCCGTTGACTGGGAAATGATTTCCCACAGGTTTTCCACAGATTTTCCATAAGTTGTCCACAATATTATACACATTAAGCGGGATTGATCTTTTTCTTTATGATATTAATGGTATTATTTAGTGTCTCGTCTTTTACAATTGACTTTTCGATCTTTTCCACACCGTACTTGATCGTGGAGTGGTCTTTTCCGCCGAGTATGATCCCGATTGCCTGTAGAGGCGTCTCAGTCAGATATCTGATCAGGTACATAGCGATCTGTCTGGGAACCGAGATATTGGCGCTTCTCTTGTTGCTCTTCAGATCGGCGATCGTGATATTGAAGTGATCGGCTACAATGTCAAGGATCAGTTCAGGCGTTACTTCTCTATTATTATAAGAGGAGATAAGATCCTTCAGAGCTTCTGCCGCGAGAGAAATGTCGATCGTTAGGCTGTGAGTAGCTGATTTGTTCAGTTTATATAATGCAATCAGTTTATTCAGCGAACCTTCCAGTTCACGGATGTTGGATTTGATGTTGTCAGCTATATATTTCAGTACGTCTTCCGGTATATTGTATTTTTCCAGATGGTCAAGTTCAATCTTCTTGCGTAGGATCGCCATACGTGTCTCGTAATCCGGCGCAGAGATATCCGCGATCAGGCCCCATTCGAAACGCGTACGGAGCCTTGCCTCCAGTGTCTCGATATCCCTTGGAGGCTTATCGCTGGAGATGATGATCTGCTTTCCGGATGTGTGCAGATGATTGAAGGTGTGGAAGAATTCTTCTTGTGTACTTTCTTTTCCGATGATGAATTGTATGTCGTCGATCAACAGTACGTCGTTATTGCGGTACTTGTCGCGGAAAAGAGCCATGGCGGATTCGTTATCCGCAGTCTTACCTTTTTTCAGAGCTTCGATCAGCTCGTTGGTAAAGGTCTCGCTTGTTACGTACAATACTTTCTTTTTCGCATTCTTGTTCAAGATGAAATGCGCGATCGAATGCATCAGATGCGTCTTTCCAAGACCTACGTCTCCATAAAGAAAAAGAGGATTGTAGACTTCCCCCGGTGATTCTGCTACGGCAAGTGATGCGGCGTGTGCAAAGTTATTATTACTTCCGACTACGAAAGTATCAAATGTGTACTTGGGATTGAGCCCTGCCTTTTCACTTGCGGTCTTAGTCCTCTTCTTATTGTTTGATTCGATGGATGAGCTGCCGATCTCGGTGATACGGGAATCATCCTCGGAGAGAAATACTACCTCATAGTCGCTCCCTGTTATTTCTGAAATACATACCTTAAGAGGAAGCAGGTATTTTTTCTCTATGTATTCGACACTTGAATTGATACTGACCAGTATAAAGACGGTATTGTCAACCACATCGTATACTTTTAACGGCAGGATCCAGGTGTTGAAGGATACATTGGACAATTCATGCTCTACTCTGAGATGTTCTATGATCTCCGGCCATTTTTCAAACACAATGTTCATCGTTGTAAACTCCTAATCTGTCTTATTAATTACGTAAATATACAATTACCCCAGTTTGTCATCTTAATCATTTTACATCAAAACGGTGAATTAAGCAATCGTAAATCATTGTGGAAAACACAATTCACAGGAAAAAATGGTGTATTTACAGTGATAGGGAGAGAAATTTAATTTGTTTCCACAGCTTTTCCACATAAAATGAAGATATTATCCACAATTTGTGGATAACAATTGAACTGTTACAGTTTTAGCGGATTTATCTTAAGAAAAATTAAGGAATAGCTTGACTCCAGGGGTATTTTTCTATATAATCAGAAATGATGTCTTAAGTAAAAAAGTGGGGAGTATCCCTTATGAGATATAAGGAGGTGGATATCTATGAAAATGACGTTTCAGCCGAAGAAGAGACAGAGATCCAAAGTGCATGGATTCAGAGCAAGGATGAAGACAGCCGGCGGAAGAAAAGTGCTTGCAAGCAGAAGAGCAAAAGGAAGAAAAGTATTATCAGCGTAGGCCGCATATATGTGGCCTTTTCTTCTATATATAAAGATACGCGTTTGTTTCGTGCAGATCGTGCCGCAATGCGGGCGATCATATATGGAAGAACAGCAAAACAGTGTGTTTAGGAGAATTAAGGGATGCAGTATTCCGAATCATTGAAGAAGAGTAAGGATTTCCGGAATGTTTATGAGAACGGCACATCTTATGCAAATAGGTATCTGGTAATGTATGTTTTGGAGAACCAGGCCGGAAAGAACCGATTAGGAATATCTGTGAGTAAGAAAGTGGGCAATAGTGTAGTCAGACACAGATTAACAAGATTGATCAGAGAAGGATATCGGTTGAAAGAAGACAGATTCCGATGTGGGTTGGATATAGTAGTGATAGCCAGGATGGGCGCGAAAGAAAAGAATTATCATGACATTGAAAGCGCGATGCTTCATCTGGGTCGTCTTCATGAAATTATAGATTAGGGGTAATGTGGTATGAAAAGGGTACTATTAGGATGTATCAGATTCTATCAGAAGCATTTGTCCGCTCTTAAGGGATTTTCATCGTGTATCTATTATCCGACATGCTCACAGTATGCAGTGGAAGCGATTGAAAAATACGGTGCTTTGAAGGGCGGAGCTTTGGCGGCATGGAGGATACTGCGTTGTAATCCATTTGCCAAAGGCGGATATGACCCTGTCCCGTAAGAATATAGTATGATCAAAAGAGGATAATGGAGGAGATGAATATGGTGTTTAGTTTGTTATCAGCAGCTAATTGGCCGATCATAGGCCAGCTCTGTTGGTTATTAGGTAAAGTCATGAACTTTATCTATACGATATTGGATAATGCATTGCCTGGAGACAATGGTTTGGTTGGCCTGTCGATCATCTTGTATACGATCTTCGTGTATACATTGATGCTGCCGATGACCATCAATCAGCAGAAATCGACGAAGATGATGTCTGTGATCAATCCGGAAGTACAGGCAGTTCAGAAAAAGTACCGGAATAAGAAGGATCAGGCGTCTCTGATGAAACAGCAGGAAGAGATACAGCAGGTCTACGACAAATACGGAACGTCTATGATGGGAGGATGTCTTCCTCTGTTGGTGCAGATGCCGCTTCTGCTTGCCTTGTATCCGGTTATCTATGATATCCAGGGATATGTTCCTGCGATAAAGAATGCGCCGGAAAGTGTGAACCGTTTCCTCACAATTCCGGATCTTACCATCGCGCCGATCGCTATGATCAAGAATAGCGGCGATTACGGGATCGCGCCGGCCCTTGTTATCATAACGGCAGTCCTGCTTCCGGTATTGTCCGGATTGACGCAGTACCTGAGTGTTAAGATATCCCAGAATATATCCGGACAGAAGATGGATAAGGATAATCCAATGGCAAGTACGATGAATACGATGAATGTGACGATGCCTTTGTTCTCCGTATTCATGGTATTCTCTCTGCCGACCGGTATTGGACTTTACTGGGTAGTAAGCGCGGTTGTAAGGATCATCCAGCAGGTGATCATCAATAAGAGCCTAAGAGAGATATCTATTGATGATCTGATCGAGAAGAATAAAGAAAAGGCTGAGAAGAAGAGACAGAAACGCGGAGAGAAAGCGGAGAGGATCAACGCGATGGCTCAGACGAATACGAGAAGTATCCGGGATTCTGCGAGCCGCAATGTGTCGGGAATGAGTGAGAAAGAAAAGGAAAAGAGAGTCGAACAGGCAAGGAAAAGCGCTGAAAATGCAAAACCTGGAAGCTTGGCTTCAAAAGCAAACATGGTTAAAAAATTCAATGAAAATAATTAGGGGGCGTTATTCATGGAATATATTACTGTATCAGCAAAGACGTTGGACGATGCGATCACAGAGGCATTGATCCAGTTAGGTGTGACGAGCGATCAGTTGGATTATCAGGTAATTGAGAAAGGAAGCGCCGGATTCCTGGGAATCGGTATGAAGCAGGCTGTGATAAAGGCGCGTAAAAAGGAAGAGGTAAAGGAAGAAGAACCTGAGATCGAGATTCCAAAAGTAGATGTATCGGTAGTAAAAGAGCCGGTAAAGAAAGAGAATAAGAATAAAAAAGAAGCGGTGAAGAAAGAACCTGCCGTGAAGGAAAAGAAGGATTCTGCGAAGAAGGAATCCCCGAAAAAAGAATTTTCAAAGAAAGAATCCCCGAAGAAAGATTCAAAGAAAAAGAACGGTGCAAAAGAGAAGAAGGAATCTGTAAAAGAGCAGCCGAATCAGGAAGCAAAAGAGAAGAACACGGCAGTGAAGAAGGAAGTAGAGCTTGCGAAGGTGGAAGATCAGACAAAAGAGGCATGTGAGAAATTCATCTGTGATGTGCTGACGGCTATGGATATGAAAGATGTGAACGTTACGTCTTTCATTGATGAAGAAGGAGCTCTTTCTATTAATATGGAAGGGAGCGATATGGGGATCCTGATCGGAAAGCGCGGACAGACACTTGATTCTCTGCAGTATCTGGCGAACAGAGTGGCGAATAAGATGCAGGAAGGATACGTGCGTGTGAAGCTGGATACGGAGGATTATAGAAGGAGAAGGAAGGATACTCTTGAGAATCTTGCGAAGAATATAGCGAGTAAGGTAAAGAGAAGCAGAAGGACCGTGTCATTGGAACCTATGAATCCGTATGAAAGAAGGATCATTCATTCAGCGCTCCAGTCTGATCCGGCAGTATCTACACATAGTGAAGGTGAGGAACCTTACAGGAGAGTGGTTGTAACACTTGTACGTAATCGTTCGTAAATGAATAGAGGGAAAAGAAGACAGGGGTTGATAAGACCTCTGTTTTTCTATCATATGTATGGTGCGCAGGACAGACGGCGTGCCGGAATGAGAGGAGAAGGAAGATGCAGGATGGTGCGACAATTGCGGCGATCTCGACGGCAGTGAGCAGCGCCGGGATAGGGATCGTAAGGATGAGTGGTCCGGAGTCGTTTGACATAGCGGATCGTATATACATATCGAAGAAAAATAAGAAATTAAGCGAGCAGAAGTCTCATACGATACATTATGGTTTTATCATGGACGATGGGGAAACTGTGGACGAGGTGCTGGTCATGCTGATGAGGGGACCAGCCAGTTATACGGGAGAGGATACGGTGGAGATCAACTGCCACGGGGGAGTCTATGTGGTGAAGAGGATCCTGGAGACTATGATCAAGAACGGAGCCAGACCGGCTGAACCGGGAGAATTCACGAAGAGGGCATTTCTGAACGGGCGGCTTGACTTGTCTCAGGCGGAAGCCGTGGGAGATCTGATCGCCGCGCAGAATCAGTATGCGCTGCAGAGTTCGGTCAGTCAGTTAAAAGGTAATATAAGAAATGAAATTACCGATATCAGAAATCAAATCCTTTACCATACTGCTTTTATAGAGACGGCGCTTGACGATCCCGAACACATCAGTGTAGACGGATATGGAGAGAAACTGAGTGTGTCTGTGGAAGAGATGGAGCATCGTATCCGGCGTCTGTTGGATACCTGCGACAATGGACGAATTATGAAAGAAGGAATAAGGACGGTTATTCTTGGAAGGCCAAATGCCGGAAAGTCTTCGCTCATGAATGTGCTTCTGGGAGAAGACCGTGCGATCGTGACGGATATAGCGGGAACCACCAGGGATGTGTTGGAAGAACATCTGAATCTGAATGGGATCTCCCTGAATATTATGGATACGGCAGGGATCAGAGAGACGGATGATATTGTGGAAAAGATCGGTGTAGATAAGGCAAAAGAACACGCGGAAGAGGCGGATCTTATACTGTATGTTATAGATTCATCCGAGGAAATGGATGAGAATGATCAGGAAATATTGCGGATGATACAGGGGAAAAGGGCGGTTATACTGCTAAATAAATCGGATCTTGTGATGAGGGTGACCCGGGAGGATGTGACCCAGGCTTATGACAGATCGTCGGAGTCTCTAAATGACATAAATCCTGCAAAAATAAATGAGAAGGAAAACCTTATAATCCCGATAATTGAAGTATCTGCAAGGAATTCTTCTGGTATAAATGAATTGGAGGATACACTGAAAAATATGTTTTTTGCAGGAAATCTTTCATTTAATGATGAGATCTATATTACAAATGTAAGACATAAGACTGCTTTAGCGGATGCAGAAGAGTCTCTTGAACGTGTGAGAGAAAGCATAGACGCAGGGATGCCGGAGGATTTTTATTCGATTGATCTGTTGGATGCATACGAGAAACTTGGAAATATAACAGGCGAGACGATGGGAGAGGATTTGGTCAATGAAATTTTCAGCAAATTCTGTATGGGTAAATAAAGACGAGTATGACGTAGCGGTGATCGGAGCAGGACATGCCGGATGTGAGGCTGCGCTGGCAGCCGCGAGGCTTGGATTTAAGACGATCATGTTCACGGTGAGCGTGGACAGCGTGGCATTGATGCCCTGTAATCCGAACATCGGAGGAAGTTCTAAGGGACATCTTGTCAGAGAGTTGGATGCACTGGGCGGTGAGATGGGTAAGGTGATCGACCGTACTTTTATACAGTCAAAGATGCTCAATAAATCGAAAGGACCGGCTGTCCATTCTCTGAGGGCGCAGGCAGATAAGGCACGTTACAGCCGTACGATGCGGCAGGTGTTGGAGAGCCAGGAGAATCTGGAGATCAAGCAGTCGGAAGTAGTGAATATTCTGACGGAAGAAGGGAAAGTGACGGGCGTGCAGTTACTTTCCGGAGGCGTCTTCCGATGCCGTGCAGTGATATTGTGTACGGGAACGTATCTGAGGGCGCGGTGTATCTACGGTGAGGTAAGTAATCAAACGGGACCCAATGGATTGCAGGCGGCGAATCATCTGACAGAGTGCCTGAAAGAACTTGGGATCCGGATGTATCGTTTTAAGACAGGGACTCCGGCAAGGATAGACAAGAATTCAGTAGACTTCAGTAAGATGGAAGAGCAGTTTGGGGACGAGAGAGTGATCCCATTTTCATTTACAACGAACCCAGAGGATGTCCAGATCGATCAGGTTTCTTGTTGGTTGACTTATACGAATCAGACGACACATGAGATCATAAGGAATAATATCAGCCGTTCTCCTCTTTTTTCCGGGATGATCGAGGGTACGGGTCCCAGATACTGTCCTTCCATTGAGGATAAGGTTGTAAAATTCGCGGACAAAGACAGGCATCAGGTGTTTATAGAACCGGAGGGATTGGAGACGAATGAGATGTATATTGGCGGAATGTCCAGTTCTCTTCCAGAGGATGTACAGTATGCAATGTACAGAACAGTGCCCGGACTTGAAAATGTTAAAATAGTAAGGAACGCATATGCTATAGAATATGATTGTATTGATGCCAGACAGTTGAAACCTTCTCTTGAATTCCGGGATATAGAGGGATTGTTCAGCGGCGGCCAGTTTAATGGAAGTTCAGGGTACGAGGAGGCGGCGGCTCAGGGATTGATCGCAGGGATCAATGCTGCAAGAAAATTGCAGGGAAAAGAGGCGGTCGTGTTAGATCGTTCGGAAGCTTATATTGGCGTGCTGATTGATGATCTTGTAACGAAGGAAAGCCATGAGCCGTATCGTATGATGACGTCCAGGGCAGAATACAGGCTGCTTCTCAGACAGGATAATGCAGATCAGAGATTGACAAGGATCGGGTATGAGGTCGGGCTGGTATCTAAGGAGAGATATGAGAGACTTCTTAGGAAAGAAGAGCTGATACGTTCAGAAGCAGACAGACTTCGGTGTACCAATGTAGGAACAACGGAAAAAGTACAGAAGCTATTGGAATCTTTGCAGAGTACGCCGTTGGTTTCGGGAGCTTCATTGGCAGAGTTGATACGAAGACCTGAACTATCCTACCGCATTTTGGAAGAAATAGATGAGAAGAGACCAGAGCTTCCGGAGGATCTGAGGGAGGAAGTCATTGACCAGGTAGATATCTTGATCAAATATGAAGGATATATCAACAGACAGATGAAGCAGGTAGAGCAGTTTAAGAAACTTGAGAATAAGAAGATTCCGGATGATATAGATTATGATATGGTGAAAAGCCTTCGTATTGAAGCCGTGCAGAAACTGAAGGAATATCGCCCGGTTTCGATCGGACAGGCATCCAGGATATCGGGAGTATCGCCGGCGGATATTTCTGTATTGTTAGTCTATCTGGCGATGTAGGAAATTCTCTGTTGCTTTGAAAAGGATGTAGGAAATTCCCTGTTGCTTCGAAAAGGATGTAGGGAATTCCCTGTTGCTTCGAAAAGGATGTAGGGAATTCCCTGCTGTTTTGAAAGGAAAGTTGTGATCGCCTAGGGGAAGCATGGAAGGTTTGGTGTGGAGGAATGGTATGGAATGTATGTTGAAAGATAGATTGGAAGCATTGGATATTGTATTGGATCAGGAGCAGATCGATCAGTTTGACAAGTACTATGAGATACTTGTGGAATGGAATAAAGTGATGAATCTTACAGGCATCACAGAGTACCAGGAGGTTGTGGAGAAGCATTTCCTGGATAGTCTTTCCATAGTGAAGGTTATGGATATGGATCAGGCGGAACGTGTTATAGATATCGGCACGGGGGCAGGTTTCCCTGGTATCCCGTTAAAGATCGCATTTCCAAAGCTGGATATTGTGTTACTAGATTCTCTGAATAAAAGAATCAGATTCCTTGATCATGTGATCGAAGAATTAGGATTAGAGGGAATCCGAACGATCCATGGGAGGGCGGAAGATTTTGCAAGGGATGGAAAATACAGGGAAAGATTCGATCTCTGTGTATCAAGGGCGGTTGCGAATCTGTCTTCTCTGTCGGAGTATTGCCTGCCCTATGTTAAGGTAGGGGGTAGATTTGTCTCTTATAAATCAGGCGACATTGGGGAAGAAGTGAATGATGCTTCTAAGGCGATCGCTCTTCTTGGAGGAAAGAAGGAGAGGATTGAGAAATTCCAGCTTCCGGATACAGATATTCAGCGGTCGTTTGTAGTGATCAGGAAGACGAAGAATACGCAGAAAAGATATCCGCGGAAAGCGGGTATGCCTACGAAGGAACCGTTAAAATAAGTAATTTTTGTTTCTGCGAGTAATGAGCCAAGCGGGCATGCTTGCATGCACATTTGGCGACTGCCGCGAGGGCTTTGACTTCTGTGAAAGTGGGGATATTAGTACAGGATAAATTGAATTTGCAGGATAAAAAGCCTCAACGTAGTTTTCTATGCCTACGTTGAGGTTTTCTTCTGCACTTTCGAAAGTACAACTTGTGTGAATGTAGATTAGTATTCATCATCTAAGAAGAGGTTTACTTGTTCAATAAACTTCTTATCTTTTTCTAATTGAGGAAGATGTTTTGTACCTTCAATTGTTACTGATTCAATAGAAGGAAGAATGGATTTATATTTCTTCTCAATCTCAATATTTTCTTCTTTTTCTCCCATGATCATATATATACTATTTGTCAATGATCTTAAGCAATGGTTCATGTCAACGGTGGTATAATGTCCGGATAGGCTTGCCGCCAGATGTTTGGGAGAACCCTCTCCGGCATGGGCTGCTTCATAGTATGTATTTACCGTCTCATTTTCGACTTTTTTCCTATTGTAATAATAAGAGTCGCTGAACAAAGAATGTACATTTTCTCTTCTTGTCAGTATATTATATAGAAGAGTCCCTATTACGGGAAGATTTATAAGACGGAATAATGCCTTTGATTGTTGGGTTGGAATCCTAGAGAGTGATTTAATGTCAGAAGGGTTCACAAGTATTATTTTTCTGATGATAGAATCATTATTTTGACATGCAGAGACCGCAAAAGCTCCGGATTCACCGGTGGCTATAATATCTGTCTGTTCTCCGATTACATGTTTTATAAAATCATTTATTAACTGTACATATAAGTAATTTGTATAGGTAAGATTTGGTTTGTCCGATCTTCCGCAGCCAAGCAGATCAATGCGATAGACCGTATTTGTTTTGGCAAGTGTATCTAAAACTTTATTCCATTCGTGACCGGAACTATATGTAGTAAGATCGTGAATTAGAAGAAGAGGATGTCCTTTTCCTGTTTTTTTGTAATAGATCTTTCCGAATTTCCAGTTATAATAAGTGCCGGATGGATTAGCCAGTAGATTATCTAAAGTGGCGGCATAGTATACAAATCTATTAATCATATGTATAGCAAGTGTGGTTGTACTTGCAAGAGTAATACCCGTTATAAATTTCTTTTTCCAACTCATACGAATACTCCTTTCCGTTGATTGTGATATGGCTTTATATAGATTATACTATAGAACAAAATTAATGTAAATGTTTCACGTGAAACATTTGTATTAATGCGTGGCAGTTCGGTTTGCAACTTTATACTTGAGTGTAGTTGTAGTTATTGTATTGGAGTAGTCGAGAATCCATTATTGCTGCATGGAAAATTTAAAGTGGATTAATTTCATAACAGTGACTATTGAATATAGAAGACTAAAATTCATATATTAATGTATTTAGTTTTTTCATGAGAAAGGAATGGTTTGCAATTATGATCTGTAATTATGATATCGAAATTATGAGTTTAGGATTGTAATTTTAAAATTGTAACTTTGAATTGTGATTTAGAAGATAAATGTTCTTGGTGGTTGAAAATATATGGAATCATATGCAATGTTTCACGTGAAACATTACTATTATTTAGTAAGAATGATATGGTGGCGTGAGTGGTAGAAATAGAAGGGAATGTTAATGGTAAGGGATTATATGCAATGTTTCACGTGAAACATTACTATTATTTTGTGAGAATGATATGGTGGTATGAGTGGTAGAAATAGAAGGGAAAGTTAATGGTAAGGGATCATATGCAATGTTTCACGTGAAACATTACTATTATTTTGTAAGAATGATATGGTAGTGTGAGTGGTAGAAATAGAAGGGAATGTTAATGGTAAGAATAGATGGTAGAAAGAGTAAGTGGATAATATTGTGTGGATAGATAGAAAGAATGAGATTCACGATATACAGTAAGTAGGGTGATGTATGCTGATTTGAAAGATTATGGTAAGAATCTATAAATAATGCAAAATGGAAAAGAAATAAGCAGAATTTTAAGAATTGTAAATCTTGATAACAATCAGAAAGTTGAAGGTGGGTGGAGTTTGCTTGATTATTTGATCGGTCCTACTGTGGATATCTGATATTAAGCGGTATATTTATGACAAAATTTAGGTATAGATCATGAAATATTTGTTTGTAGCCAAGTGTAAGGTATAGATAACGGCATATTTGTTATCTATATTTCAGGGTTTGTTTATGATCTGCACCTGTATTATACCAAAATATAACTGATAATACGTATTTTAAACCACATTTGAAGTGAAACATCAGATAGAGATAAAGGAAAATTGTGGTGAAATGGTAGGATATACAAAATATTTGCAGTAAAATAGCAGATAGAGATAAAGGAAAATTGTGGTGAAATGGTAGGAGATATTCAATATTTGCAGTAAAATAGTAGTTAGAGATAGAAGAATGCTTATTGCAAATTAAACTGACATGGTAGGTTATGTTGTTTTTAATTATTATAAAATCCTACTTAGAGCAGAAAGTACGGTGAAAGAAAATAGTTTTAGATAAGTTGTGAGGGATTATCCTTGATATCAATATGGGTTAGAAAGTGATTCAAATAAATAACAAAATTATAATATATTCCTGGCGAGAATCTGAGTATTAGAAATGTGTCGATCAGTGGATAGCGTTTCATCTGATCAAAAGTTTGAGTTTAATTGTCTGGTTGTTATTATGTTGTTATAAGTTTTTTAGACGATGTTCTCTTGGTCGTAGTTTTGTCTGGTACTGACATAAGAAAAGCAATATGACATGCCAGGTCCTCTTCTATATCTTAAGTAATATCTAGAGTGGGAAATATAGCTGAACAAAGTGGCTTTTAGGATCAATTTAGTTAGTGCTATTTTTAGATTATATAAAGATATCTCTACAGAAAAGCAGAATATAAAGAATGTAATTATAGGATTAAATGGGAATAGGAGTTTAGTAATGATTGGAAAATTATATAAATGAATTTGCACAGATGGCGTGAATTATGTTAGTGCTGTATTTATACCAGATAAATTAGATATATGTTTCACGTGAAACATTACAAGCTTTCTGGTTATGTAAGTATTGATTCAAGGTCTGGCTGTTAAAAAACAAAAAAATTTTGAAAGTAGGAGTAGAGTATTATAATCTAAGAAGTTTAAAGAGTGAAGTGGAAATAGATACAGGTATAATATGGGAAAAGACATAAAAAGGAATGACGGATGGTTAGGAATAGTTATCGGACTGCCTGTGTAGTATATATTTGTTAATATGATATCGGAATTAGGATGTTGGTATTAAGATGTTGGAATTAAGGTGTTAGAATTAAGATATCGGAATTAGGATGTTGGTAATAAGATGTGGAATTAAGGTATTAGAATTAAGATATTAGAATTAAGGTATTGAAATTAGGATATTGGTATTAAGATATGGAATTATAATTTTGATATTATGATGTTAGGATTACGATTTTAGAATTAGGTGTCTATAAGATATATTCTTTTTTACTGAAAACATATGGGCTTATATACAATGTTTCACGTGAAACATTGTATTATTTGGAATAAGATGTAGTGGTGTAACTGCCGAAAGCGGAAGTGCTGTTGCTAGTTAATTGGGTTATGAAACGATATTCTTTAGAAAGAATTTCCTTATAAAACATAATAATTAAAATGTTATACTTATTAATGAAATGAAACATATAGTAATTGCAGAAGTAATCTATGCTGAATGAATTTAACAGAAGCATATTGTGGAGTGGAGGTGCAAATAGATGAAATATATTGCTAGTGTAATGGTGGATATATTGAAAATTAAATAACTGCTATATTCACGTAGAATATGCTTTCGAGTGTGTGGGATAAAAAAATGCAGACACATCAGGTTAGCAGACTGCATTGAGAAATTTTACTCTGTAAGATTAGGAGCATAAATCAGGAGCATAGATAAGTGAAAATGTCAGTTATTAATTGTTTGGTGTATTAGTTGTATCATATCTATTGAATCTGACATACTGGCTTATACCACAATGTTACTCCAATCTTTGTTTGGAAGATTCATTATTTAGTAATTTTAATAACTGCTGCTTTCACTTTTCTGCACTTCCTGTTACATAGAAAGGATTCAATGTAGTCCGCCATGTCTATGTTTCTTGTTCTTCATTTTCGAAAGTATACTCTGTATGAAGATAGAAAATATTTGAATTTCGATGTATTAGCTTGATCTACTTGTTATCTTGTTATCTGGTTTTTGTTGCATTAATGTTATTTGTGATACGGCTATATTGTCTCATTCTGTCGTCTTGTATTGTAACAACGTATTTTGCAGGATTGTAAATACAATACAAATACATTGGATTTATATAAATTATTAATGTATCTGATGGAAAGTGGGAAGTATTATAGAACTGCAATGGAGTATGCCTGGATATTATTTTCTATCAGCGGAGTTTTTTCTTTGTGAAAAATTGGGGAGGGTGGAAAAAGGGAAGGACGTGTAATAGAATGGAAGGGTGAATTTAGCTAGAGAATATGTAAGAAATCATTCCATGTGCATTTGGGAACGCGGTTAGATTGTCCAGTTAAAACAATCGTTTAAAAGCGGATGAAACAAGAAGAGTTCACTTCAAAAAATGTAACCAAAACAGTAATGTTTCACGTGAAACATTTATTGAAAACAGAAAATATAATTTTTAAATAAAACAATTGGTGGATTAGTGAATCGAAAAGTGATATACTGAATTCATGATAAAGGAAAGGTGATTACAGATGGGAAGAATTATAGCGATTGCCAACCAGAAGGGTGGAGTTGGTAAGACAACGACTGCAATCAATCTATCTGCCTGTCTTGCTGAAAAGGGTCAAAAGGTGCTCGCAATCGACATGGATCCTCAGGGAAATATGTCTAGCGGACTAGGACTTGACAAAGATGATATAGATAAGACAATCTATGACATGATAATAGGCGAGGCGGAGATCGAAGAGGTGATCCAGAGAGGGACAATAGAAAATCTGGATATACTTCCTTCTAATGTGGATCTGTCAGCAGTAGAAATTGAATTGATTGATGTGGAAAATAAGGAGTTTGTAGTAAAGAATTCGGTTCAGAAAATAAGGGATCAATATGATTTTATTATTATAGATTGTCCGCCTTCATTGAGTTTGCTTACGATCAATTCTATGACGACAGCAGATTCTGTGTTGGTTCCTATTCAATGCGAATATTACGCTTTGGAAGGTTTGAGCCAGTTGATCCACACGGTTGAATTGGTAAAGGATAGACTGAATTCCGGATTGGAGATTGAGGGCGTTGTATTTACTATGTTTGATGCGAGAACGAATCTGTCTCTGCAAGTTGTAGAGAATGTAAAGGATAATTTGCAGCAAAACATATATAAGACTATTATTCCAAGGAATATTCGTCTTGCTGAAGCGCCAAGTTATGGAACGCCGATCAACCAATATGATCCAAGGTCGGCGGGGGCAGAAAGTTACATGCGGCTTGCGGAAGAAGTAATAGATAAGAAATAATCGGGGAGGATATAATGGCAGTAAAGAAGAAAGGACTGGGAAAGGGACTCGATAGTCTGATTCCTGATAATAAGGGGTCAAAGTCATCAGTAGGATCGGAATTGCAGACGAACAGTGAGCCGGAGAATGCTTCTGGCGAACAGATGATGAAGATAAATATAGTAGAACCGAACAGAGAACAGCCGCGTAAGAAATTCGAAGAAGACGCCTTATTGGAGTTGGCGGATTCTATTAAGCAATTTGGAATACTACAGCCTTTACTGGTAAGAAAAAGAAAAGATTATTATGAGATCATTGCAGGCGAGAGAAGATGGCGGGCAGCCAAGATGGCGGGTGTCAAAGAGGTTCCGGTAATTATTAAGGATTTCTCGGAACAAGAAGTTGTTGAGATCGGATTGATCGAGAATATACAGAGAGAGAACTTGAATCCGATCGAAGAGGCGATGGCATTCAAAAGGCTGCTTGAAGAATTCAATCTGAAACAAGATGAAGTGGCAGAGAGAGTATCTAAGAGCAGGACGGCGGTTACGAATTCGATGCGTCTTCTGAAATTGAATGATAAAGTACAACAGATGATCGTAGATGATATGATATCTACAGGACATGCGAGAGCTCTTCTTGCCATAGATGATAAAGAACAGCAGTTTATTCTCGCCAATAAGATCTTTGATGAAAAGCTTAGTGTGAGAGAAACTGAAAAGCTGATAAAAGATATTAAGAATCCTAAAAAGGTGAAAGAGAAAAAGAAAGTAGAAAATGCATTTATCTACAAAGATATAGAAGAGAAGATGAAGGAAGTAATAGGAACGAAAGTATATGTTGCTTCAAAGGGAAATGGAAAAGGTAAAATAGAGATAGAATATTACTCGGATAAAGAATTAGAACGAGTGTTCGACATGATAATGAGTATACGAAGGGAAGATTGATGAATGGAGAGTAAGATACTGGAGACATTGGGGATAGATCCGGCATACATAATGATATTCATATTGGCTATGATTGTCGTTCTCTTTGTCTTGTATGTGAATCTGAGCGTTAAATATAATAGATTACAAAGTAGCTACAATGTGTTTATGAGAGGAAGAAACGGGAAAACTCTGGAAGAAGTCCTGAAAGAAAAATTCGGTGAAGTAGACGCCATTGTAAAAGTTACGAAGCAGAATCGTAGTGATATCAAGGAAATGAGCAAGATCTTAGAAAAGAATTTCCGCAAAACAGGTATTGTAAAATACGATGCATTTAATGAGATGGGCGGCAAGCTGAGTTTCGCAGTCGCAATGTTAGATAATGATAATAGTGGATGGATCCTGAATGCTATGCACAGCCGGGAAGGATGTTATACTTATATCAAAGAGATCATCAAGGGAGAGAGTTACATCGAACTGGCGGAAGAAGAAGCGGAAGCATTGGACAAGGCAATCTATGAAAATTATGATGTGGAAGTCAAAGCAATAAAAAAATAGGAGGATAAAGAAATGTTAGATATAAAATTTGTAAGAATGAACCCGGATACAGTGAAGGAGAATATCAAGAAAAAATTCCAGGATGAGAAATTACCTCTGGTGGACGAAGTATTAGAATTGGATCAGGAGAATAGAGATATAAAGCAGGAGGTTGAAGCGCTGCGCGCGGATCGTAATAAGATATCCAAACAGATCGGCGCATGTATGGCGCAGGGAAAGAAAGAAGAAGCGGAAGAGCTCAAGAAGAAAGTACAGGAGAATGCTGACAGGGTAGAATCTCTGTCGGCAAAAGAGAAGGATGTAGAAGCAAAGATCAGGAAGATCATGATGGTAATCCCAAATATCATAGATCCTTCCGTACCGATCGGGAAAGACGACAGTGAGAATGTAGAGATCAAGAGATACGGGGAACCGGTAGTTCCTGAATTCGAGATACCATATCACACGGATATTATGGAGAGTTTTCATGGAATTGACCTTGAGAGCGCAGGAAAAGTCGCGGGAAATGGATTCTATTATCTGATGGGAGATATCGCGAGGCTTCATTCCGCAGTGCTGTCTTATGCGCGTGACTTCATGATCGGGCGCGGGTTCACATACTGTATTCCTCCTTTCATGATCAGAAGCAATGTAGTGACGGGAGTTATGAGCTTTGCCGAGATGGACGCCATGATGTATAAGATCGAGGGGGAAGACTTATATCTGATCGGAACCAGCGAACATTCCATGATCGGGAAATTCATTGATACGATGATGACAGAAGATCAGCTTCCGCAGACTCTGACCAGTTATTCTCCTTGCTTCCGTAAGGAGAAAGGAGCCCATGGAATCGAAGAACGCGGTATATACAGGATCCATCAATTCGAGAAGCAGGAGATGATCGTAGTATGTAAGCCGGAAGAGAGTATGAAATGGTATGACAATCTGTGGCAGAATACGGTTGATCTGTTCCGCTCGCTGGATATCCCGGTACGTACTCTGGAATGTTGTTCCGGCGACCTGGCAGACCTGAAAGTGAAATCCTGCGATGTAGAAGCATGGTCTCCGAGACAGAAGAAATACTTTGAAGTAGGAAGCTGTTCGAATCTGGGTGACGCACAGGCGAGAAGACTGAGTATTCGGGTAAAGGGAGCCGACGGAAAGTATTTTGCCCATACTCTGAATAATACAGTGGCGGCGCCTCCGAGAATGTTGATCGCATTTCTTGAGAATAATCTTCAGGCAGACGGAACAGTCAGGATACCTGAGGCGCTGAGACCATATATGGGCGGAATGGAAACGATCACACCAAAATAAAATTCTAATAAGGAAAAGAATATGCACCAATATCTGAATGCCATTGGATTTGGCAACATAAGAAGTAAGAAAGAATTAAATAAGGTACTGGTACAGGTAAAGAGTCTGTTTACCCAACAAGATCTTATATCCCAGGACGACGATACGGACTTCTGTGAATTCCGCAAGGAATTCGGAGCGGGAGTCGGAATATCACTGTGCGGAGATATGGATATTGATGAGAATTTTGAGAGGAATTATTACTATCCATATTTCCTGGGAACGGGTATCACAAGTTACGCAGACGTCTATGTGGAGAGACGGATGGACAGAGAAGCCTATGCCGGAATATGTGAAGACGTTAAAATAGGGATCAACCTGATCTTCCACCTTCAGAACACAGCGGAATTTCTGAAAAAGCAGCATTCGGGAAAAGAATCTGTAAAATACAAGTCGGTCACCTTGTCGGGACTCTGCAGCGGAGGGACGATATTGCTCCCGGTGCTGAAAGATAAAGAGCAGGAAGAGAGACAGAAAGAAGAAGTCAGAAACCGGATGATGCTTGTCAGCGCGGCAAAGACAGGAGATCCGGATGCGATCGAAAGCCTGACTATGGATGATATTGATACATATTCGAAAGTATCACAGCGTCTGGTCAGTGAAGATATATTCAGTATTGTAGATACGTATATTATGCCTTATGGGATAGAATGCGATCATTATTCGATCATGGGCGAGATATTGGAACTGCAGAGGATCATGAATGAGTACACGAAGGAAGAACTCTATGTCATGAAATTGGATGTGAATTCTTTGCTTTTTGATATCTGTGTTCCGGCGGCGAATGTGATCGGATCTCCGGCGGCGGGCAGACGGTTCAAGGGGAATATGTGGCTGCAGGGGCGCATTAATTTTTAAGAAATATACCAAATATTGTATCAGGGGTTATCTTGACCATATTTACAGACGATATGTTAGTATAGAAGGGATGAAATAATCTGTAGAAAAATAAAAGAAGGACATTTTCAAAAAGTGTAGGAACGAGGAAATAGGAATGGAAGTAGAGAAGGAAGATACACTGTATGTTCAGATGTTCGGAAATTTTCAGATGAGGTATGGGGGGAAGCCTCTGAATAGAGAGAGGATCAGGGATACACATTTTACCAGCCTGATGCAGATATTGCTTCATAACGTATCGACTGGCATAAGCAGAGATTATCTGGAGGATGTACTGCTTGGGGAGCGGGATATTGAGAACCGCCACCAGGCATTGCAGACGATCGTATACAAAGCAAAGAGGAAGCTCAAGGATATGGGGCTGCCGGAAGATAACTACATCGTACTAAAGAAGGGGATCTATCATTGGACGCCGAAGATACCGATCCATGAAGATGCGGCAGATTTCGACCGATTGTGTGAACAGGCAAAGGATATCGAGGATGAAGAAGAGAGGCTTAATATCCTGTTGGAAGCATGTTATCTATACAAGGGAGAATTCCTTTCTACATACACGAGCGTCATATGGGCGAGTGCGGAGGCGAGAAGATACCGCCTCCTATTCAGTGAATGCGTGCAGGATACGGCAGATATCCTGAGAAAACGCCGGGACTGGATGCGTCTGGAGAAACTTGGAAGATATGTGAACCAGATCGCTCCTTTCTCCGACTGGGAATGCCTGATCATGGAAGCGCTGGTGGAAAGCCAAAGATATGAGGATGCGAAGAGACTATATGAAAATACTGTGGACAGTTATATGAAAGAGCTGGGTGTGTCTCCGTCCGCAAAGATCATGAAGATGTTCCATAAGTTAGGAGATCAGATCAAGCATTCTTATGAAGCCTTAGATCAGATTCAGAATAATCTGGTGGAGGCGGCGCAGAATATTACGGGAGGATATGAATGTTCTTATCCTGTATTCCAGGGGATCTATCAGATCATCAACCGTATGATGGAGCGCGGGGGACAGAGCGTCTACCTGATGTTGTGTACACTGGTTGACAGTAAAGGGAATCCTATGAAAGAGGGAGAACGTTTAGAGGAGATGTCCGAGAGACTCAAGAACGCGATCCGGCAGTCCGTAAGGCATGGAGATATTATTAACCAGTATGGAAAGGGACAGTATCTGATCCTGTTGGTTAATACGACCAGGGAGAATTGCGAGATCGTAGAGAAGCGGATCAACCGAAACTTTGTCGTCGGAAGACAGAGAACCGGCGTGCAGTACCATATTAATAGTGTGATCTGTGAGGCATGATAAAACCGCCCTTCGTTTTTATAACGAGACCAAGGGCGGTTTTTGTATCTGTATAAGATGTTACAGTATCAAATGGGAATATATTTAAGATATGAAAAGGAGCGGAGCCGGCTATGAATAAAATCAGGATTCCTGTTGGAGAGGAAAACTTTGAACTGCTAAGAAAAAAGAAAAGCTACTATGTAGATAAGACCGGATTTATTGAAGAATTATTGAATGAGGATTTCAAGGTCAGCCTGATTACCCGCCCGCGCCGCTTTGGAAAGACATTAAATATGGGCATGCTCGAAGCATTCTTTGATATCCGTAAGAATAACAGAGAGCTTTTTGAAGAGCTTGAGATTATGAGGCATGAGGAATTATGTGGGGAATGGATGAATCAGTGGCCGGTACTTTTCATTTCATTTAAGGATGTGGCGAATGACAATTTTGAAGATTCCTATAATCAAATGGTGATGAATCTTGCCGGTCTGTGTGTTGAGCATGCCTATCTGATTGACAGCGACAAAGCGGACTCGGACGATAAGGATCGTTTTGCAAGGTTAAAAGCCGGAAAGGCGACAGAAGCAGAACTTCGAAACAGCCTTTTTATTCTAACCAGGATGATGCATGCACATTATGGAAAGCCGGTTATTCTCTTGATTGATGAATATGATGTGCCTCTTGCAAAAGCCAGTGAGTTCGGATATTATCCGAAAATGCTGAATGTAATCCGCAGTATTATGAGTACAACATTTAAAACAAACCGTTTTCTTCAATTTGCAGTTGTTACTGGATGTCTTCGTATTGCAAAGGAGAGTATTTTTACTGGTGTAAATAATTTTAAGTGTAATTCAATTGCAGGAGGACATTATCTGTCAAGCTTTGGTTTTACGGAAGCAGAAGTGAAGCAGATGCTTAAGGATACGGGGCTTTTGGGGCATCTCTCTCATGTAAAACAGTGGTATGACGGATATCGGTTTGGGAAATATGATATCTATTGTCCGTGGGATGTGTCAAATTATGTGGCGGATGCGCTTTCCGAGCCGGAGAAAGTTCCGGGGAATTACTGGAAAGATACAAGCCATAATAATATCATAAAACAATTTGTCGGCAGGGACAGTATAGAAGTCAGTGAGAAGTTTGAGACACTGTTGTCGGGAAAAAGTATAAGGACAAGGCTTACAGAAGATTCCACATATCATTTAGAAAGTGCAAAAGAAAAAGATTTCTGGAGCATCCTCTATTTTACTGGATATCTGACCATAGACAGAGATGTGCCAGACTCAGGCAGCGGGGAAGCAGCTCTCAAAATCCCGAATGAAGAAATAAAAACTATTTTTGGAGATACTATTGTTGAGTGGTTCAATGAGACAATCGGTATTAAGGCGGCAGATCGGATGTAATTGTGAAGGACCGGAAATCGAGAAAGGTAATAATTATCGAGGTAAAGCATTCTGGCTCCGAGAAAGAGATGGAAAAGGACTGCCGGGAAGCCTTACAACAGATTGACCTGAAAAGATATGCTTCTAAATATCTAAATGGATATAAGACTGTGCAGTGCTATGGAGCGGCTTTTTTTCAGAAGAGATGCCTGATTCGGAAGATAACAGTGCCAGGTCAAGGGAAAGGGTCAGTATTTGAGATTGAATAAGATAATAATTTTTTTATAAATCGTGAACCTCATATACTTGCCATAAACAGTTTATAAAAATCGTTTTCTCCTGCCAGCATGGGAGAATTTTCTCCGTCTCCCTTAGTGCTTAAGCTGATCATAGATACAACTTCACAATAATATTGCTCTGCTGGTACAGCCAGTCCGTAAATTTTTCTGCGGGCTGGCTGTTTTTTCTTTAAATAAAATAACTAAAAAAATAAAATAGACGCATTTTATATAGAAATGGATAGTTAAGGGGATAGTTGCAAAATGGTAAGCTATGGGTGTAAGACGTGGAAAGGATGTAGTGAAGATGGGCGCAACCGGACGTTATATCGGGACACCAAATGGGATAGTGCTATGTGTCGGCCGGAACGACAGGGGAACGATCGAAGGTGAATTGTACCACGCATATTGCAAAGAAGGAATACCGTATCGCGGTTATGAACAGATCATCAAGATCGCAGAAGAACTCTTCAATGCATTAGGATTTCCGCATATGGGAACTGGAGACAGAGATATACAAGGTTATACACACACCTACCAGAAGAAAGAGGGGATGACAAGGGTTATGGCAGATGATGAATTATTAGAGAAACATGGAGACATGGGAACGTTTGTCATTCGTGTTCAACATAGGCAGCACAGCAGCTGGCAGGGTAGGGTAACGTATCTTGATGAAGATAAGACCGTGTATTTCCGATCAGCGCTTGAGCTGATCAAGATCATAGATGGAACCTTAGACAGAGTCGAAGAGGTTGACGGAACAGGAGCCGGAGAGTAAAGAAGGGGAATTATGGCGGATAAGGAATTAAAAAAATTAAAACGCAGAGAGCTTCTTGAGATGCTTCTCGTGCAGTGCGAGGAGACAGAGAGGCTGCAGAAGGAATTGAACGAAACGACGGCGGAATATGAGAATCTGCAGGAAGGGTATGAACGATTAAAGAAGAAATTAGATATCAAGGACGAAAGGCTGAATCAGAAGGATGCGAAGATCGCGGAATTAAAGAATGAGATAGAGACGATACAGGCGTCAAGGCTCATCGAACTGGAAGAAGCCGGGAACATCGCGGACGCGGCGCTTAAGCTTAACGGAATCTTCGAGGCGGCACAGCGCGCAGCAGAGCAGTATCTGATGAATGTAAAAAGAATCGGAAGGAATACCCCGGAGAGTACGAAAGGATCCGATCATCAAGAACTCTCAGAAGAGTTGGAGTTGACGGAAGAAGCGGAGGTGGCAGAGCAATTGGCAGTGCCGGAGGAAAGAAGCATATCCGGTACGTATCAGACCGTTGACAGACGCACCGTACGCGGGCAAAAGATCCCTTATGAATCCGGATGGAGACCGGTAGCCCGGAGAAAGAAGCTCCATGGATAAAGAAAAAGATCGAAAACAAGAGATAGATCTAAGCATGATCCCTCCGATCAATGACCTGAGGATGGAGCTTGCAAGAGAGGAAGCCAAGTATGAGTTCAGAAGGGCGCTTCTGAATATAGCCGGGGCGCTGACTGTGGCTGCCGCTATAGCGGCGCTGTTGCTGACGAGGCTGCTGATCTTGCTTCAGGTAAACGGAAGCAGCATGATGCCGACCCTGGCGGATGGAGAGATCGTGATCCTCCGGCAGACTAAAGAGATTGAAAAGGGAGATATCATTGGCTTTTATTATGGAGGAAAGATACTTCTTAAGCGCGTGACAGGCAGCGCGGGAGATGAGATAGATATTGACCAGGAAGGCAATGTATATGTCAACGGCACGGTTATCGACGAACCATATGTATCTGAGAAGAAGAGAGGAAAATGTGACCAGGACTTTCCGTATCAGATACCGGAGGAAATGGTGTTCGTGCTGGGAGATAACAGAGCCGTATCCATAGACAGCCGCATGAAGTCCATCGGATGTGTGGAGAAAGGACAGATTGTGGGGAAGGTAGTATTAAGGGCGTGGCCGCTCGCCCATGTAGGAATGTTACACTAGGAAGGTGAGAAGATGCAGAAGCTTGTAAGAGAGTATTTGAATGAATTAAAGAGCCGGCAGAAGAAGCGGAGAAGGACAGGGATAGCCTTCATGCTGTTGGTTGTCATGGTAGTCGGTATGGTGGGAAGCATACTGACACAGTACGGAGTCGCCATGACCGGAGGGGCAAAATGCCAGACAGAAGAACATGCGCACGGAGAAGCCTGTTATGAGGAAAGGATCGTATGCGGACTGGAAGAGAGCGCAGGGCATACCCATGCGGAAGGATGCTATGTGACGGAAAGCCAGCTAGTATGTGGACTGGAAGAAACAGAAGAGCACATCCATGAAGTTTCCTGTTATGCGGAGTCGCAGTCACTTGTCTGTGGGACTGATGAGAGTGCGGGGCATATCCATGACGCGTCATGCTATGAGAGTCAGATTGTATGTGGGATAACGGAACATAGCCATACGGAAGAATGTTATATCGACATTTACGCGGATGTAGAAGATGCAGGCTTATGGGATGCGCAGTACGCGGGAGTCGAGTGGACGGATGCCTGGGGCGAAGATCTGGTGACGGCAGCGAGGATGCAGGTTGGTTATAAAGAGAGTACGGATAACTACATGGTCGCAGAAGACGGAAGCCATAAAGGATACACCAGGTACGGACAGTTTTCCGGCGATGTGTATGTAGACTGGGATGCGGCGCTTGTAAACTTCTGCGTTTACTATGCGGGGTTAAAGGGATCAAACTTCTTCCCGGATGAGAAAGATACGGCGAAGTGGTGTGAGGAATTTGGAAAGATAAATGAACAGAACGGGGAAGTTCTTGCCTGCCTGACAGGGGCGGAAGGCTATGAGCCGGAAGCAGGAGATATCATCTTCTTTGATCGGGATGGAGAAGAGAGAACGAACCAGATGGGAATCGTTTCTTCCTATAATAAAGAAAAGAATGAGATCAAGGTGATCGAAGGCAACAGCGGCAATGAGGTAAAAGAGAATACGTATGACGCCGGTGATGCACATATCGTAAGGTATCTGAAGATTTCGGAGCTTGAGAAGGTATATAAGGGAACGGGCGAAGAAGCACAGGATGTAGAAGAAGCTCAGTCAGCCGAAGCAGCGGCAGAAGAGACCGAGGCAGTTCAGACAGACGAAGTGAAGGAAGAAGGAACTCCGGAAGGAGAAGATACAGAAGGTAAGGAATCGGAAGAAGAGCAAGAGCAGAATGAAGAAGGACAGTTGTCAGAGGAAGAACTGAGCCAAGTGGATGAGGTGATCGCTCTGATCGACGACATACCTTCACCGGAAGAGATCCAGGAGAAGATGGAAGACCTGGAGGATGACGAGGAAGAATATGAGAAATATTATCTGAAACTCCAGAAGCAGGTGTTGGAAGCGTTCGAGGCGTATGAGGCGTTGTCGGAGGTACAGCAGGAGAAAGTGACCAATGCGGAGAAGCTGTTGCAGATGGATTGGATGAAGGCGGAGACGCTAGAAAGTCCGGAAGGGCAGGAGAAAGTCTGGGAGGTAATGCAGCCAGATGAAGCTTATGTGAATGAGATTAAGATCACGAAAAGATCTACAGGTACAGAACCTTTTGATAGTACAGAAGGAGATGGAAATGATACAACTGCTGCTGATGATATTGTCCGTACTTATGACACAGTAAGTTATCAGTTTGAGGCAGATATGAAATCCTGGGATATTACTAAAAGCTATAGCGAAGCCCGCGTTAAGTTGGAATTTGTGTTGCCTCTGACGGAAAAACAGGCAGTATTCGATCAGACGGCTATGGCGTGGATGGATCAGACAGAAGGGTATAAGCCAGTACTGAATACAGAAACCCGCACTATAGGAGAAGAAGAGAGAGAATGTCAGGTACTTACGTGTTACAAAAAATTGCTTCCGTCAAATGATAACCTCTCGGTTGTTCCAGGTAAGTTTGGAGAAAATGTAACCATCAATGTTCTCTCAATGAAGAATGGAGATACATTTGCACCGATAATCAGCGCCGCTATGGAAGGCGGAGCATGGGATGAACCATGTGATAAAGAAGAACATAAGATTGATGGAGAACCAGCAATAGAGAAAAAGAGTGTTACTGCAGAACCCGTGAAAGTAACTGCGGCACCCAGGTATAATATTCAGTTAGATGATGTTGGTTCGTATAAGGATGTGTTTGATTTCCAGGGTGGGAATAATGCTGAATGGTTGGAAAAATATAAAGATATAGCAGCCAATACAGATATAGCAACGCCGATACCCGGACGTCTCATGAAGCTTGGTATCACGCTGCAGTTGTATAACGACAATGCGGCAAAAGGGTTGAAAGGAATAGAACTGCCTACAGGGGAGATTTCATTTGATCTGGACGTTTCCTCCAAATATACGATTAACAACCCGGTGGAGGGGCATGAAGTAAAAGAGGTAATTGACACAAGTAAGGATTACCAACCGCTTCTGTGGAGTTATGGACCAAATAGTTGGATGGAATATGGAGAAGAGAATACAGATGGACGTGTGCTCTATGATCAACTGGCGTGTTCTCCTTTAGCTCCATATAGTAATGGCGGTGGGGACACAGCTTGTTGGAATAGCGGTATGTGGAGAGCGACTCAGGACAGAGAGAACGGAACGATTCATGTCACCGTAAATAATTATGAAATAGACGTAAATAAGATGCCGATCTTAAACGGTGATAATTCAGGAAACAAATACGGGGTAAACATAGGATGTTTCTCTTCAGCCGGATTCTGGATCATTCAGCCATTTAATAAGATAGGCGATGAGAGCGAAGAACCGAATTATCAAGTAGTGAAAGAGTATGGCACAGGTTCTTTTGCTACGACGGTCGATGCAAAGAATTTAACGGCGACTACTGTTAGTGACAAACACGTAATAGAGGGTAAAGATGGTTTTGAGCAGATGCGCAAAGATGATGACAGTAAGACCAGTACTTTGGAACTGACGCTTGAGGGCGGTGTACAGAACAGAATCCGTTATGGTTCATATGAAAACCCTGGTCAGGGTGCGGGAATTGAAGATAATCGTAACGGACGAGATTACGCCGCCATAGATTCCAAGTTAAATCTGGTAGCCGGTCTTTCTTACAATCCGAACGGAGAAGCCAGGAATCAGATGTATCTGGGTACAAATCTTACAAAATTCTATGGAAGCGCTATAGAATTGGAATCGAATGATTCATGGTGGCTGGAATTTACAGGAGGAGCTGAACTTAATGGAAAAACAAACGATGATGCAAAAGAAAATATGCGTATCCGCTATGCTACGAAAAAGGACGGAAAAGATTGGGTAGATGATTATGAACTTCAACATACCTATGAAGATGATCTGGTATTCTATGAAAGCTTAGAGAGTATTCCAGAAGGATACAAATGTGTTGGTATATTATTTAGTTTCATCGGACCAGGAGCTTCGCATAACTCAAATGATCCTTATTATTACTGTTACTACAAGGCAAGAGTTCGAAATGATAAGGATCTGATAGGAAAGACTTTTATGTTGGCGTCTACTTCCCGTGTCTGGACTAAATCAATGTTCGAGGAAGCAAATATGACAGTTGATAATATACCGGACTGGGCTGATCCAAATACTAAAATGAGTAATTTTCCGGATTCCCATTATAAGAGCGGGAATATTAACGTTGATAATTCTGAGTTTTATATTAAAGAAACTTATAGAGAAGACGGAAGCGGAGTGAAAGGAACACATAATTCTGACTGGTATCATTGGGGTGATACGCTGTTGGTGATTGGGTACAAAACAAAGGTTAGTAAGTATCTGATGCAGAAGAATAGTAATGATAGCAACAAAGAAAAAGATACTTTTAATCTGGATGCGGATCAGAGAGTAGTAGATTTCAAATTAGAACCGGCGACATATTACGATAAAATATATGGAGGGGAAGATAACTTCGGGAATAAAGACAACATAAAGATCATAGATACATTACCGAAATATCTGAACTATCGACCAGGTTCCAGTTATTTTGGAGGTGAATATGAGCAGACGTCGATAAATGGCGGTACGCAAGGAAATATTATAGATTCTTCACAAGGAGAGTTTAAGACACCAATATTAAATGAACCTACGGTAACAAATAATGAAGACGGAACACAGACACTGACCTGGACATTGACAGATGTAGAGATAGGTAAGCCTATGGCGCCGATCTATTATTCGGCAGATATTGGTACAAAAGGAAATCCTGATGAAGATGTTCCGGTCGGAACAACGAATTTAAAGAATGAGGTGTATATAACAGCGCCCGGAGATATGCGTGATCCGGCTAGTGCAGGAGAAAAACATTCAGAAGCAGGTATAGCGGTTACCCGCGGAAGCGCCAGTTCTTTTGGTAAGTATACGAAGCAGAAAGTAGTGGATGAAGACGGAGTCATTGACTACGTAGTTTACTACAACAATAATGCCGAGACGGATGATTCTCTGACAATTATGGATACTATGCCCATGAACGGAATAGAAGGAAGTGAATTTACCGGAACTTACCATTTTACTGACTGGAAGTTGGATACTAGTAAATGCGACATAAATAAGATTAATATCTATTACACTTTTGATAAAAAATACCAGAATAAAACGACAAAAGATGTAAAGAGAGAAGAGATTGAACTATGGAAACAGGCAAAGGTAGAGGTAGATGGAAGTATAACGATTCCAGGGGTTGCAGAGGGCGCAACGAAGGATCAGCCATATCCGGTAGCTTGGGCGGCAGTAGGAACGCTTGGTTCTGGAGGAATTGTAAATATCGAACTGAAGATTCAGCTAGATCCGGGAGTGTCAAAGGAAGAAAAGACAAAGAACAACTATTTCGTTAACCGTTTGTCCAGTGGAGATACGACGACAAAGACGGAGACACCGACGGTAAAACGTACCTTAGAGGGATTGACTTGGATGGATTATGACAGGAATGGATTACAGGGAGATTCATCGAAAGAGATCAGGATATCTGGCGTCAAAGTAGAACTATTGAAGTTGAAGGAGAACGGTAATCCGGATCGTGAAAACGAATATGAACCTGTGTATTACCCGGGAACGGATAAAAATGATCCAAACAACCAAATCGTGATCGAGACAGGACAGCAGGTCAGCCTGCGTGCGAAAAGTAAAGACGAGGTGAAATCCTACGCTGCTGATGTAGTATCTGGACAAGGGCGATATAAATTTACCGATCTGCCAGCCGGAACATATGCGGTGAGATTCACAGACGGTACAGGTTCTGTAAAGATTACGGATTTGCATGCGACAAGTGTTAACAGCGGTGATGACGTTATAGATTCCGATGCAGTTGCATCTCGTGACCCTGCCGGCAAACTTATTAAGACAACGATTCTGAATCTGAATATGCCCAAGGCAGAAGAGATGAGCGTCTCGGTGTATGAATCAAAATACAATGACAGCGGTTTCTATCCGGATACGCAGATGAAGATTGAAAAAATAAGCGCAGAAACAGGGCAACCGCTGAATGGGGCAATCTTTACATTAAAGGATGAAAAGGGAGAGACAGTATCTTTTATCTACGATGAGAAAAAGAAGGGATATACACAATATGATGAAGACGAAGATGCGTCCCGGAAAGGCAAGTATTACATTGCGTTGGCTTCTAATCCGTATTATGTCATAGGGACTAACCATTCAGGAGATGGAGCTCTGCCAATTTTGCAGAACAGAACCGGAAGTATAAATCAATTGTATGAAATTTATGAAGACGGTGAACTAAGAAGCTTTAAAAATATGGCGGGTGGAAAATGGTTGGATTTGGATAATGGGAAATTGGATAATGGAGCAAAAATCCACCATTGGAGTAATGCGAATCCAAATGATAATGAGAAGTGGCAAGTTAAGGAATCTCAAAATGGAGGTTACGTGATTTCACCTGTAAAAAGTGGAGCATATTGCATAGATTTGAATGCAAACACAGCGCAGGAGAATCAGAATATTCATCTATATACTTCTAACAACTCTGACGCACAAAGATGGCTGTTGATTCCGGCAGGAAATAGCGAGGAATCACAGACAGATCTGAGTGTAGGTGAAGATGGAAAACTGACCATTCATAATCTGAAACCTGGTAACTATACGGTCACAGAGATTAAAGCGCCAAACGGATACTCACTGTTGAGTGAACCTTTGAGTTTTACCCTGGAGACAAACGGAACCATATCCACACAAGATGCAAGTGGCAATGTGCTTGTGGATGATGAAACTGGTAAGCAGATAGTTCTGAAGATCAAAAATGAAATACTCTATGAATTGCCATCTTCCGGAGGTATGGGTATCTACTGGTATATGTTTGGCGGCGTGCTGTTAATGTCAGCCGCAGCATTTATAACATATAGAAATAAACGTAGGGAGGTGCTGAGAAGTTAGAACATAAGAATAACTTTTTGGCGGTCCCTGCACCGTACAAAAAAGTGCGTAACATGCACAAATGGAAACAGTGTGCGATGCACACATAACCAAAATCAAAGCAAATAAAAGGAAAAGGAGAAGGAAAATGAAGAAAATGAAAAAGTTATTTGCAGTGATCTTATCACTGGCAATGGTACTGGGAATGTCTTTGACGGCATTTGCGACCGAAGTAAAACCAACGCAAGCAACTGTTAATGGAGTAGAAGACGGGGAAAAAATAGTAGTAACAGCATACCAAATTATTAAATATAATCAAAAAGGATACTATGAGGAAGTTTTACCAGGGACTATTTATAGTGAAGAGGGAGAAACTGGTGAGCAGCCAACACTTACGCCAACTGCGGAGAATGCTTTGGCTTTGTTTCAGAGATTAGATGAGCTTACAAATACAGTGATATTTGAGAGACCAAGTAATGAAGGAGTATTTACTTCTGATAAATTGACACCGGGTACATGGCTGATTATTGTAAGTGGACCAACTAAGAATTTATATAATCCAGCAATCATCAGTGTTAGTGTAACACCTGATGGAATAGATTATGGACAGTTGAATATCACGACAGATACGTGGTTTGATGATGTATTTGTGAAAAAGAGTGAACCAACTATAACAAAGACTGCTGAGAGTGCAGATGGAAAGGATCTGAATGTAGCTGGAACACAGTTCGGCGATGTTTTAAAGTTTACAGTTTCTGCTGATATCCCGGGATACACAGATGATGAAAAGGATCTTACCTATATAATCCGTGATACTTTGAAAGGATTGACCTTAACTCAGAGTTCTGAGGCAACTGCAACTGTAGCTGGAGAAACAGATAATGAATTGACAAAGGCTATAACAGATGCTATCAAGGATGATGCGACAAGTTTTGAAGTAAATACATTATCAGATGAATTCCTTAGGAAGCATGCAGGGGAACAAATTGTTATTCAGTATTACGCGAAGGTTACAAGTACAGAGATGGTTAATGTAGACAGACTGAATAATACCGCGGAACTTGAATACAGTACCAATGACGAAACAGAGAATCAGAAAAAACAGGATAAGACAAAGCACTATACATTTGGTATTGATACAAAGGTTACAGGATGGAGCGAGTCAGAGTCATCTAATCCAACAGGTGAATTTGTCAAGATTAATGACAAAGGTGATATTGAGTACACTGAGACACCAGGAGAAATTCACAAGACAAAAGATGAAGTAAAATTTCTTGCAGGCGCTGAGTTCCAGCTTCATATAGGGGCTGCAAATGGACCGTTGTTTACAGATAAAAGTAATAAAAACACATTTATAACTGATGCGAATGGACGTCTGGAAATTGCTGGTCTTGATGATGGAGTAGAGTATTATCTGATTGAGACCAAGGCTCCTAGCGGATATAGCATCAATGCTACACCGATTCGAGTTTATATAAGTGCTACTTATGAAATGGATTCAGAAACTAAGAAGCAGGATAAACTTGTAAGTTATGAAGTACAGATAGGTGAAGGACAGAACCAAGCCATAACGCATTATAATTATAACTCTACAACTGGCGAGACTGAATTTATAAATACACCGGATACAGCTTCTAACCCATTTGGATTTAAGAATACACAGCTTGCAAACCTTCCGTCAACCGGTGGTATCGGTACTACAATCTTCACGATCGGCGGATGTGCAATCATGATCATCGCAGCAGGCTTATTCTTCGCAAGCCGCAGAAAAGCTGCAAAATAGTAGTTTAAGATTAACATTAACATAGCTTATAAGGCTCCGGGGCAATGTTTGTCCCGGAGCAGTAAAGGCGATACAGATACAACAACAAGGAGAGTCCGGATGAAGAAACATGCAAGTAAAATAATGATAGTGATTTTATTTATAGCCGGGTTGTCCTTGCTGCTGTATCCGTTTGTAGCGAATCAGTGGAATAACTACAGACAGAAGAGACTGATGAGTAATTACGATCAGGTAGTTGCCGAGAAGGAAGCGGCGGTAGCCTATAATAACGGACTGCTTCCAAGTATCCTCCCGGATGCGTTCGCGGATGAGGAGATCAAAGGAGAAGACGAAGCTTACCAGGTATGCCTGAACATTGCCGGAGACGGCATCATGGGAACGGTGGAGATTCCGAAGATTAAGATTAAGCTTCCGATTTTTCACGGTACGAGTGAAGAGGTTCTTGAGAAGGCGGCGGGGCATCTGACGGGGAGTTCGCTCCCGGTAGGCGGAGAGAATACGCATGCGGTCATCACCGCCCACAGAGGACTTCCAAGCGCCGCGTTGTTCACAGATCTGGATAAAATGAAGGAGGGGGATCATTTCTTATTACATGTTCTGAATGATACTCTCTGTTATGAAGTAGATAAGATCACGGTTATCGAGCCGGAGGATACGGAAGCGTTGTCGGTGGAGGATGGTAAGGATCTGGTAACGCTTGTCACCTGTACGCCGTATGGAGTGAACAGCCATCGGATGTTGGTGAGGGGACACCGCGTGCCTTACGATCCGGAAGTATTTGCAGACGAGGGTATACCTCTCAGCGATATGAGCCTGCATACGAATTATGTTCTTTGGATTGTAATAGGCTTATTGATCACCGGTATGTTCAGCTATTTCTTATACAGGAAAGAGTTAAAGTTCCGAAGAGCAAAGAGTGAAAATATAGAAAGTGCGGTCACAGAAGGATCGGAAGAAGAGAGAGGAAAGCAGGAGGAATAGAGCCAGATATGATGAGAAAGATATCTACGTTCCTGTTTGGATTGCTGTTTCTCGTAGGTTTCGGGATACTTGCCTATCCTACCATATCGAACCAGTGGAATACTTACCGGCAGTCAAGGCTGATCTCGAACTATGATAACGTAGTGAAGGAAATGGCGGAAGAGGATTTTGAGCAGGAGTGGGAGGCAGCAAGAAGCTATAACCAGACATTTGAAAAGAACAGTATACGCAGCGACATATTTGGGTTGGAAGAATCGGACGACATCGAGGGCACGGCATACTGGCAGGTGATGAATGTAGCAGGGGACGGGATCATGGGATATGTAACTATCCCGAAGATCAACGTGAAGCTGTCCATCTACCATGGGACAGACGAAGATGTGCTCCAGACGGGAGTCGGGCATCTAAACGGAACGAAGCTTCCCATCGGAGGCGAGAGTAACCATAGCGTCCTGTCGGCGCACCGGGGATTGCCGAGTGCGAAGTTATTTACCGATATCGACCAGTTGAAAAAGAAGGACAGATTCTATCTGCACATCTTGAATGAAGATATGGCATATGAGGTAGACCAGATCCTGCCGATGGTAGATAAGGATGATTATGACGCGCTTGAGGATGCGCTTAAGATAGAGGAAGGGCAGGACTATGTGACGTTATTCACCTGTACGCCGTATGGGGTGAACAGCCACCGTCTGTTGGTGAGAGGGCACAGAGTACCCTACGACGGGGAGCTTGCGTCTACACCGGTGGATACGATGGTACAGGCGATCCAGAATTACTATATGCTGTACCTGCTGTTGGGACTCGGAGTGGCGGTACTTGGCATCCTGATCATGCGGAAGATTGTGGGAAGGAAGAAGACGCCGAAAGAAGGCAGGATAGGATCTATGCCAGGAGTTAAGGCAGAAGCTATAAGAGAAAATGAAACAGAAAATGGAACAGAAAATGAGGCAGTAACAGAGAATGATATGAAGATAGAAGATATGGAAATAGAGACCAAGAACCGCAAGGAGGGAGAAAGTTGAAGATAACGAAAAGAGTAAAAGCAGGATGTGCACTGGTTCTGGCAGGGGCGCTTGTATTCCCCGGCATGTCAAAGCTTCGGACAGAGGCGGCACAGGCGGTTGATGTAGATAAGCAGGACTGCAGCATCACGGTATCCATAAGTGTTGGGGAGGATCATACTGACCAGAATAAAGACTATGTAGAAGATTTTATGACGATGCATATTCCGGTGGACTTATACAAGGTGGCAGATGTAGATGTGACAGGGCAGAAGTTCACATCTGCAGAACCGTTTAAGTCGATGAAGTTTGACGGTATCAGCAGTGAGACGAAGGCGTCGGAATGGCTTGATCTGGCAAAAGAGGCGTCGGAGAACGAGAAGCTTGCCGAGGCAGAGCATTGGGAGGCAGTTACAGAGTCAGGAACCGCAAGATTCGAGAATCTGAGACCGGCGATGTATCTGGTCATGCCAAGGGCAGCATATAATGACGATTACACAATAGAATATACGTTCACACCATATCTGACCGTACTGCCGAGCAGCGCATACACACTGTCCTATGACAGTGAGGGGAATCCGGAACATACAGGAGATGATCCACTCAGTGATGAATGGAATTACGATACGACGATCGGGCTGAAACCACAGGCTGAGCCGCAATATGGAAAGCTTAATATCACGAAGATCCTGGATAATTTCAATGAGACGTTGGGTAGAACTAGTTTTGTTTTTGAGATAGAAGGTAAAGACGATGACGGCAATGTCTTCAGTGAAGTGGTGAGCACCACACATGAGACTTTGGCGACAGAGACCGTAACGGTCGATAAAATTCCTGCCGGAATGACGGTTACTGTGACGGAGATCTATTCGGGAGCAAGTTATGAGATTGTAGGAGAGATCGCGAAAGATGTGAAGATCTGGTCTGAGGCTGCAGTCGAAGCTGCAGACGGTGAGATGATCGGAGATGAAGTTATTCACACGGCGGAAGTATCCTTCGAGAACAAGTATAACGGAGGAAACCGCGGCGGTTATGGAGTTATGAATGAATTCACGAATGAAGGAGTGGATGGATGGCAGTGGAATTCTTACCCCAAAGTACCAGGTAATGAGGATACTCCGGAAGAAGAATAGAAAGGAGCTGTGACAGGAATGAAGAAAATAGAAAGATATAAAAAAGTAATAGCAATGTCAGCCGCGGCTCTTGGGCTTCTTGCCGCGTTGACGGTTGAAAGTACGATGGCATATTTTACCACCTATGTGTCTGCGGGAGGCAGCCAGGTCGTGAATCTGGAGGCGAGTACACAGATCCGTGAAGAAGTGAAAGATATGACGAAACATATTACCCTCAAGAATATCTCGACGAAGGGAGACTGTTTTGTACGTGTAAAAGTATTTCACGGGCAGGGAGTATCCGTTACTTACCCGAATGATGAGGAAAATAACTGGTATATGGGAGATGACGGCTACATGTATTACAAACCGATTCTTCCGGTCGGAGAAGTGACCGCTATGTTAGATGTGAAGATTGATACGACAGGTCTTCAGATGCCGGGATTGGATCCGAACGACCCGGATGCAGAAGTAAAGTATATCAAAGATAAGTTTAATGTAGTCGTTATCCAGGAGTGTACGCCGGTACTTTATGATGAGAACGGTATAGCTTATGCAGACTGGAATACAAAGTATACAGATTTTACAGAAATGGATGATACTCAGGGAGAGGAGGCTGGCAACTGATGAAGAAGAGAAGAAAAGCCTCTGATAAGAAAGTAACTTTTATCTTATTCGTGTCGGCGATCGTATTACTGTTAGGAAGCGCCGTTGGAAGTACGAGGGCTGCGCTTACTTATTACAGCGAGAATTATAGGGCAGAGATCAGGGTTTCTCAGATCGGAGTGACTCTTTTGGAAAATGAAGAACTGGTCAGCAGCCGTGATTACGTAAATGATAAATGGGTTGAGAAGACCTATAACGAGGGAAGTAAAGAGGCGCGTGGGATCCTCCGTCAGAATCTGGTGCCTGAGGGCGAAAAGCTTGCATTGAATAAAGAATATCAGGAGAAGCTTTCGGTAAAAAACAGCGGAACTATTGACGAGTATGTCAGGGTAAGGATCTATAAGTATTGGACGAATGAACAGGGAAGAAAAGAGACGACTCTGTCGCCGGAGCTTATCAAACTGAACCTTGTAAATACGGATAAATGGATAGCGAGACAGAGCAGTTCCAAGGAATGTACGGAGCTGTACTATAAGGGAATCCTTCCTTCTGGTAAAACGACGGCGCTTTTTGCGGATGGACTCTGCATAGACGGAAAGCTTGCTGAGTATGCGGAAGTCAAGGAAGATCCGAAGACTCATATCATAACAACGACTTATAAGTATGATGGTGTAGAATTCCATGTGGATGTCGAAGTTGACGCGGTGCAGACACACAACGCCCAGGATGCGATCATGAGTGCGTGGGGTGTGAATGCGGCTGAGATGGGGATTCTGTAAAGGGGGATGGAGAGAATGAAGAAAAGATGGATTGCTTTAAGCCTTGCAGGGGTTCTGGCTCTCGTGTCCTCGGTAACTACATTGGCAGAAGATAGGAAGGGGGCTTCCGGTTGGCAGGTAAGCTTTGACGGAAGCAAGATAACCAATAATTTCTCCAAATCCGATATGGATGACGAGATCTACGCCATGGAGCCGGGAGATTCCGTAGAACTTACGATATCGCTTAAGAATTCCTTCAATGGGCAGGCAGATTGGTATATGAGGAACCAGGTGTTGGAGACTCTGGAGAAATCCGCAGAGATAGCGGGCGGCGCCTATGATTATCTGCTGACTTATAAGGATGCGTCAGGAGCTACGACGACCCTCTATTCCAGTGAGAAGTTCGGAGGAGAGGGAAGATACAACGGCGTAGGGTTAAAGGGAGCGACCACGACGTTGGATGAGTATTTCTATCTGGACCGCTTGGGAAAAGAGGATACAGGGGTTGTCAAACTTAAGGTTGCACTGGATGGAGAGACTCTGGTGAATTCTTACCAGAGTACCCTTGCAGTATTGCAGATGGATTTTGCAACAGAATTGGTAAAATCAGGAACAAGTACACAGACACCGGGAAGAAACCGTGAGATCATCAAGACCGGAGACCAGTCGCAGATCATGTTGTATATCCTGCTGGCGCTGGGGTCGGGTCTGCTGCTATTAATGCTCGCATTCCTGCGTATGCGAAGAGAGAAAGAAGAGCCGGTATGGGAAACAGAAACGGATTGTAAGAAGGAGGCAGAGATCGTATGAATTGGTTAAAAAAGATGTACACAAGTCTTCTGATTCTGTCGGTAATGTTTCTGATGGTCGGTCAGAATGTACTTGCTCAGGAAACGGATGAAACAGGATATACGTATACAGTGAGGCTGTCCGCCGGAAATCAGGGAGAACTTACAGGAGAGGGTATCACTGTCGTACGCGGCGATAACAATGCGAATCCAGAGGGCACTAGCGTCCGCCGGGAAGGCAATATGATGGTAGTCTCCGGGCTTCAATATGACGATAAGGTGTATATTATTCCTGGAGATGCTGCAAAAGCGACAGATGAGAGATATTCCATAAGGGGTGTCAGAAGATCCGGAAGAGATAATTCAGAGGCAGTCCAGTCTACAGGACCTATTGCAAGTGACATGGATTACGTGATCGCGTACAGAGTCAGCGGCAATATGGTGAGATATACGGTTCAGTATCTGGATGCTGCCGGGAATAATCTGCTGCCAAGTGATACGTATTATGGCAATCCGGGAGAGCGCCAGTATGTATCCGCGCGTTATGTGGACGGCTATCTGCCGCAGGCTTATAATCTGGTGATGACTCTGTCTCAGAATGAGGCTGAAAATGTATATACTTTTCGGTATACCCCGGTTGAAGCGGGCGGAACTGTCGTAACAGAAGGCGGAGGCACAACAACTACTACAACAGGAACAGGCGCGGGAGCCGGGACAACGGGAGCCGGAGCAGCAGGTGCAGGAGCCGGGGCGGCAGGTGCGGACGACACAGCGGCGGGAGCAGATGCCGGAGTCGGCGGAGATGTCGCGGCAGTACCGGATGAAGAGGTGCCGTTGGATGAAGGACCGGAGGATCTTGTGGATCTGGACGACGAGGAAGTACCGTTGGCGAATATGAACCAGGAACGTCCGGGAAAAATAATGAGTTACCTCCCTGTCTATATAGGGATTGGGTTAGTGGCAGCGATCGCTTTGGTTGCGACAGCGATCTATCTGAGGAAGAGGCGTAAGGTTCCGGCAAAGGAGATCGTTGAGAGAATTCGAAACAACGAAGTTAAGTAACCATGGAGAAGAAAGACAGCAGGAAAAACAGCGGCAAAAATGTTGAAAGTAGAAGAAACGGCAGAAATGCCGAAAGCGGCAGAGACAGCAGGAACAGAAGAAACGGGCAGGATTCTAAATGTAAGGCTGGCAGAGTATGCAGTATCATTGGGATTCTCATGATCGTGGCGGTAATTATCCTGTGTTCTCTGCTGGTGCTGCCGGAGATGATAGGTTTCCATATGTATCATGTCATCAGCGGAAGTATGGAACCGACGATCAAGGTTGGGAGTCTGCTATATGTCCGTGAAGAGAATGTAGAAGAGATCAAAGAAGAGGATATCATAGCATTCTATAGCTCTGTAGAGGAGGGCAGCATTATTACCCACCGAGTGGTGAAGAATAACATTGTATCCGGCGCTTTCAGGACGAAGGGAGACGCCAATGATACGGAAGATCCAACTCCGGTCCCCTATGAAAATTTCATAGGGAAAGTGGTGCTGACGATTCCGTATATCGGACAGCTGCTTACGGTGATGACCTCCTTCTATGGGAAGATCGCGGCGGCATGCGTCGTATTGATGGGTGTGGTGTTGAATCTGATCGGAGGAAGATTAAAAGAATAGGATTAGAGTGTGTTAGAGACTGTTACAAAGCAGTCTCTATTTTTATATTTTACTTTACCAGATGTAACCTTTTCTGCCTTTCCTCCCTCTAATATATGTAAATGTATGATCGGAGTGTCTTTTGTACATATTTTGAGACGATTCCGAGAGTACATGATATAGAAAAAGACGTCTTTTTATTATATGATAGGTATTATGAAGGAAGGGAATGCGATGAATACAGAGGAACAATTACGGCTTGTGAAGAAGGCGATAAAGGGGGATCCGGATGCATATGGACAATTGATCGCAGAGCACCAGGAATATTTGTATAAGATGGCGTACTTGTATGTGCGTAACGAGGACGCTGCGCTGGATGTGGTCGGAACCGTGATGCTGAATGCGTATCAGGGGATACGTTCGCTTAAGGAACCGCAGTATTTTAAGACATGGATCACCAGAATACTGATCCGTACGGCGCAGAATGAATTGAAGAAGAGGGTGTATTATAGTGAACTGGATAATATTTCGCTTCCGGATCGTTATGCAGGAGTAACTCTGGAAGAAAAATGTGATTTGAATTCGGTGATCGAACAGCTGTCAGAGAAATACCGCACAGTCATTTATCTGAAGTATTTCAGTGAATTTACGGTGAAGGAGATTGCGTTTGTAATGAATGCGCCGGAGGGATCGGTGAAGGCATATCTTAGCCGGGCACGGGAAGAGCTAAAGGAGATCTTGAAGGAGGACTATATATATGCAAATTAGATTTGATGATATCAGCGTTCCGACGGAGAAGCTGAATATGGTAGTAGAGCAGAATATGAGTGAGATCAGGAGGAGGTATGAGAAAAAGAAGCGCAGGGATTATCTGGTGCGGGGAGCTGTGGCAGCCGTAGTTGCGTTATTTATGGTTGCTGTCTTTACATCTGATCCGACATTTGCGGCGAAGCTTCCTCTTATCGGGCATATATTCGAAAGGGTGCAGGATGAACAGAAGTATTCGGGGAATTTTGCCGAGGTGGCAGAGCCCGTGAAAGACAAGAATGTCAGCCAGTCAGAAGGGATTACGATTACCTTGTCGGAAATCTACTGTGATCCTAAGGCGATGTATATCTCTGCGATGATAGAGTCGGAGGAGCCGTTTCCGGAGGAAGTGAAGGAATCCAACATGTTAGAAGGGGATAATATCGGATACCATATGTATCTGTGGATCGATCAGCAGGAGCTTGACTTTATGACGCCTCTTCCGGAAGATTATGTTCCGCAGCAGTGGCCGGGAGAGGAGTATGAATGGACGTCTCTTGACCTGAAGGGAGAATATCTGGACGACCATACTTATGTCGGTGCAATGCGTGTTAATTTCAATGAAGCTCCGATCGCGTATTATGAGGTGCCGGAGGAATTTCACTGGAAATTAAAGGTGAACCATATAGGCAATATGTATTATGAGAAGGACGGCGCCTGGGAATTCGAAACAGACGTTACGGTGGATACGGCGAAGTTCGATGTCGTGGAGGTCAATGAGAGTATGCCGAATGGCAATACCATCGAGAAAGTAACGTTGACGCCTTATGAAGTATATATAGACTATGGGTATGACAAGACCAAGATAGAAGAGGGATATGAACGGATAGATTCCCTCCAGAGTGTGATCCTGGACGGGGACGGCATACAGATCCAGGACACGGTGGGTGAATTTCCCCGCGCCATGTATAATATATCTAAGATCACGATATATTATTTCGCAACACCGACGGAGGAGGTTCATGATGAGATCTATGAAAATATACATGGTAAAGTGCCGCAGGAACAGCTTGCGGATTATCTGGAAGAGGTCTCAATGGGCAAGATAGAGGTGGATCTGGGAGAGTATATGAAAGAGTAGTACAGCATGGTATTAACTTTATTATATCTGGCGAAACACTATTTAAGAACCAGTCTTTGGTATATAACGCATATCTCTTACATTATAGACAGTGATGAATGCCGACGGGTCTTCCTTGATAACATATTGCATTAATTTCTGATATTCGTTCTTATCAACGATCGTGATGATCTCCGTCTGGGGCGTACCGCCATATGCGCCCCTTGCTTCGTAGATCGTCGCACCGCTTTTTAGAGTATATAATATCCAGTCGCGGATCTGTTTCTCCTTATCCTTTGATATGATACAGACTCTTCTCTTGATATTCTGTCCAAAGATGAAATGATCCAGCACCATGCCATTCAGATAAGTTCCCAGGACACTCAGCACCACCGTCTTCTTATCATACACGAATGCCGAACTCAATGCCACTAACATACCGCTGACGCTCATAGCTTTGCCCAGATCCATATGCAGATATCGGTTCATTATCTTCGCAACAATATCAAGCCCGCCCGAGGATGCGTTCATGTTAAAAAGAATACTAAGCCCTATGCTGACTGTGAAGATATAACATGCTACGTCAAGCAGGGCGTCACCGGAGATCGAGCCGTTATCCGGCAGCAGGATCTCAAAGATACCGATGAATACCGGGAGCAGAATAGAAGTATATACCGTCTTGAAGCCGAATTCGTGTCCGCAGAGCAGGAATCCGGCGATCAGCAGGATAATATTCAGGATCATAGTGATCGCGGACACGGATAGGGGAATGAAATTGGATAATACGATCGCCAGGCCGGACACGGAACTGACTGCTGCGTGGCTTGGGATCAGAAAGAAAAATACGGCTGCTGCAATGATCAGCGTGGCGATTGTCATTATGAGTAATTCTCGGATCGTTTTCTTCATTTTTTATGGTCTCCTTCCCTTTTTATATTTTCATTATAACATAGGGGGAACCAGAGAAAAAGAAGAAAAATCCCATTTCTTATTCATAGATAATACAATCCAATTGTTTTGTAACATCTTCTAATTTCTTTTCCAATTCTTCCTGAACCTGTTTGTTATGTAACTGCATTGCCAGCCGTATCTGCATGTTCAGCGCGTACTGCTGATCTTTCAAGCAGGTGAATTTGGTTTTGCGGATTCCTGGCGAGGGATTCGCTGTCTGATTATTTTCCATAGATTCCAACTCCTTTGATCTGATAGATGTGTATTATGGTGCACTTGGATATCATAAAAGAAAAAGATAAACTTAACTTAAACTCAGCCGGACAAAATGTGAAAAAACTGTTAATTCCCGGATGAAGTGCATTTCTTTATATTCAGTTTAAATTCTCATGTTATAATCAGAATATATTTTGTGTAGACCAGGAGGTAGATGCATGTTTCAGTTATTAGTCGTGGATGATGACAAGAATGTCCGGCGCTTTTTGTCCGCTGTTCTTTCCCATGCCGGATATAAAACTTTTCTGGCAGTTTCAGCAAAAGAAGCTCTTCCTATCATGGAGAAGAATAAAATAGATCTGATCATTCTTGATATCATGCTGCCTGATATGGACGGATACGCTTTCGCTGAATTGCTCCGGGGCTGCGGCAATGACATTCCCATATTGATGCTGTCGGCAAAGCAGCAGCCCCGGGATATCAGACAGGGATTCTTATCCGGCACGGACGATTACATGACCAAACCCGTGGATGAAGAAGAGATGCTCCTGCGCATCAAAGCGTTGCTCAGACGGTCGAAGATCGTGTCTGAGCGCAGCCTTACGATCGGGAATACCACTTTAAACTATGACGCCTTATCTGTAAAATGCGGATCTGAGGAATGGGTATTGCCTCAGAAAGAGTTCTATCTTCTGTATAAACTTTTATCATATCCCAACCAGATCTTCACTCGGATACAGTTAATGGAAGATATCTGGGGACCGTCCTCGGATTCCTCGGACGCTACCGTCAGCGTACATATTAATCGTCTCAGGAACCGCTTTGAGAATTGTCCGGATTTCTCGATCATCACGATCCGGGGGCTTGGATATAAGGCGCAGATCACGGAGGGTACACTATGAAAAAAAGAACCGGATTTCCTACGAATATCGTATTGCTCAGCGTCGGGATCATTTTCATTCTTCTTACGCTGACGATGTTTATCAGTAATGCCGTCATTATCTTTTTGTTAGAGCATGGAATTATGGACACGCCCCCTCACCCGGGCTCTCTGCTTCCATTTTTGCTCCGAACCGCTGTCATCAGTATATTAACGGGAACGATCCTTACTCTATGTATCGGGCATGTTCCGCTGCGGCCCATTTATAAGCTCATGCATGCCATTCATTCTGTATCTGAGGGGAATTTTCAGACTAAAATTTATTTGGAACACCCAAAAGAGTTTCGGGAATTGTCCCATTGTTTTAATCAAATGACGGAGGAATTGGCAGGGATCGAAATGCTGCGATCAGATTTTATCAATAACTTTTCACATGAGTTTAAGACTCCGATGGTTTCTATTCTTGGATTTGCCAATCTATTAAAAAAGGGAGATCTGACTGCTGAAGAACAGGCGGAGTATCTGGATATCATCATTGAGGAAGCCAAACGGCTGACTGCGCTCTCCGCCAATGTCCTTAATCTGTCTAAGGTGGAAAGTATGTCGTTTTTAACGGATCCTACGAGCTTTAATGTAGGGGAACAGAAGATGGACGGTAATGAGCAGTTATTAAAGCAGGTATGGACAAACCTTATAGACAATGCCATAAAGTTTTCACCGGAAAAAAGTGAGATCATCCTGTCAATGGAGACAGAGAGTGATTCCTTTACCGTAACGATAACGGATCATGGTTTGGGGATGGATGAGAAAACGCAGCATAGTATCTTTGATAAATTCTATCAGGGTGATCCTTCTCATTCCTCTGAGGGAAATGGACTAGGGCTTGCTATTGTGAAAAAGATCGTAGAATTGCATCATGGAACGATCACGGTAATGAGCCAGCCTATGCAGGGAAGTAGTTTTACGGTTATGCTGCCGGTGTCGCCGATAACTGCGAATCATACAGCGCTTTCCATTGACTGAATGGGAAGCGCTGTAATAATGTATGTTAATAAAATTTATCAATGATCTTTCTGTAATCATTCGGTGTCATGCCGACTTTTTGTTTAAATATTTTGCTGAAATACCGTGTGTTAGGATATCCGATCCGGATTCCGATCTCATTGATATGCAAAGATGTTGTTTTCAGTAAATTCTTTGCTTTTTCAATTCGTAATTCTGTAAGAATCTCAGTAAAACTCCGGTCGGTCTGCTGCTTTAAGAGTTTGCTGATATAGGGTATGCTTCTGTGGAATTCATCGGACAGATAATGAAGGCTGAGAGGCTTTTCATAATTGCTGTTGATAAAATCCATGATCTGTTTCACCAGATAGTTGTTGTGCATATTTTTTTCGGAAAGGATCAATACATCCTGGGGATATCGGATGTTAGCTGGTGCACAGGTGGCATCTATGATCAA
>OFGR01000271.1_pt1 | contig 54930 bp, 57 predicted proteins | sample 1521811 | NCBI WGS metagenome assembly OFGR01 (sample SAMEA3504098, study PRJEB24116) | mouse gut metagenome | biome: mouse gut; feature: mouse-associated habitat; material: faeces | place: Denmark | collected 2011 | reverse complement strand
CTGAATTGATGGCAATCGGCCCCGGTGTCATTTCCGCAATCGTCATAATATCTGCAAATTGGGTCATAGTCAACCACGGGTGAACATCAACAACTTGATTTTGAATCAGCGGCATGGCAGCATAACCACCGCCTATACTAAACAACCCAATTTGGAAGAAACTCCATAACAATTCCAAATAAATCATGCCTGCCTCCCTTTCCTGCCAAGATACAAAGTATCAACTGCACCGATTATGGCACAGATTAGAATAATCAGTATAATGTTGACTTTCATGAAACGGACAGCAACAAAAGATGCAAACAAAACAATAATCGGCAGAACCCGTTTTTTTTGGAAAATGCTTTTTCCCATTGTTATTACTACATCACAAATTACAGCAGCTACTCCTGCAAGCATACCTGTCATAGCCATGTTGACAATTGCATTATCACGAAATGCAGTATAGAAAAAAGAAATTATAGAGATGATGATGAGTGGCGGCAGCACCGTTCCCAATACCGCTATCAAAGCCCCAAACATCCCTGCCACATGATACCCTACAAGAATAGACGCATTGACAGCGATTGCACCAGGTGAGGATTGTGCGATTGCTGTCAAGTCCATCATTTCCTGTTCTTCTATCCAGTGTAGCTCATCAACAAATTTTTTCTGCATTAAAGGTATAATTACAAATCCGCCACCGAACGTACAGGCACTTAACTGAAAAGTAGATAAAAATAGCTTTGTAAATGTATTTTGTTTCAATGTGCTTCCCTCCTTATGCACATAAGTATAACACTTGCTTTTTGATAAAGGAAATAATATAATTTTATCTATATAATAAGTGAATTCATATAAGGGTGGGATAAAATATGACAATACGGCACTTGAAAATATTCTTATCGGTTTGCAAAAATAATTTCAATACAACAAAGGCTGCCGAAGAACTCCACATGACACAGCCCGCAGTAAGTCTTGCCATCAAGGAATTAGAGCAGTATTATGGCGTAGCTCTATTTGACAGAATCGGAAAAAGGCTTAAAATCACAGAAGCAGGGCAACGGTTTTGTGAGTATTCTGTCCATATCGTCTCTATGTTTGACGATATGGAAAAGGGAATGAAAGACTGGGATTCTTTTGGCGTGATAAGAATCGGGGCAAGCATAACGATTGGTTCACAGTTTCTTCCCTACTATGTGAAAGCATTTTATAATCGTTATCCCGGTACAGAGGTAAAAGTAACTATCAGTCCATCAGAACAGTTAGAACAGAAAATATGGAACAATGAACTGGATTTTATACTGATTGAGGGTATTTCCCATACACCGACTTTTGTTTCAGAGGAATATATGGAAGACAGTCTGACTGTTATCTGCCCTGCAAATAGTGGCTTCTATCCGGGACAGTTGCTTTCTGTTGAAGAATTTCGTCAACAAAATTTTCTTCTTCGTGAGCATGGAAGCGGCACACGCGAAACCTTTGAACGGGTAGTTGAAGCTGCGGGATTTTCTGTTTCCCCTATCTGGGAAGCTATGAGTACTACAGCTTTAGTAAATGCCGTTATCAATGGGCTTGGAATTGCCGTATTGCCACATCGCATGGTAATCGGGCCAATAGAACGTGGCCTTGTTGTTGCTGTCCGTGTAAAAGGACTTAGTTTCAAACGAAAATTCCATATCGTCTATCATAAAGAAAAATTCCTTACTTCATCAGCGAAAGCCTTTATTGATTTGTGCCGAAATTATGATATGGATTATCCGTTGCCCAAATATAACGGATTGTATTAGAATAAAATCCAAGTTCTATCATCAGCTTCATTTCTTGCTTTAGCAAAAAAACTACGAAATTATGGGTTATTGTCAGTTAGAGGCTGCCGCAATAAGCATTGTATATACAAGATATTTAAGCAAACTTATATGTTACAATATCTTGTCTATACGTTACTTAATGCGGCAGCCCTCTTTGGGGGGATATACGCGATTTATGAAAGTTATAATCGGCGTAGGAAAACATCATAAACAAAAAGATGTTTTCAATATATTATACCAGATTGCAAGAATACTCTGCCCAGCACATTTTTCACATATTTGGCCTAATTTTTCACAGACAGCAAAATTTGGCAGTGTCTTTTTGCGCAATAAGTATGAATTCTTAGGTGGTAAAAACCCTAAAATAAGAACTGTTTGGGGCACTGTTTTTGGCCTGCAAAACCGTTCACAGAGCAGTATAATATATGTGTTCAGTGCTTGGATTCTCTCTCAAAAAATGCTACAAAGACGCATTTTACACGTGGAAAATCATAACGTGGAGCGAGTGCATCTATACACAGTATGGCAGATTTGATAAATTGACAAATTCGTGTATAATATTCTATAGATATCAAATATTTGGTGGGGAAGGGAGTGTAGAGCTATGCGCATTATAATTTGTGATGATACCCTTAAAGATTTGATAAAGCTAGAAAAATTGCTTTTAAAATACAGTTCCTATTATCCAGATATGAACTTTGAGATAGAGAAGTATTCCGATGCTGCGTTATTGTTAAAAAAAATACAGGAAGAAGAGTTGGCGGATATTTATATTTTAGATATTGTTATGTCAAAGATTACAGGAATAGATATTGGCCGCCAAATCAGAAAAAACAACAAAAAAAGTGTTATCATTTATGTTACTGTTTCAGATAATTATGCTCTTGATGCATATGGAATATATGCAATCAGGTATTTGCTGAAACCTGTGAATGAAACCCTTTTTTTTGAGTCGCTTGATTATGCGTTGTCTTATATTGATATTAAGGAGAGCGCTGTATACTTGGTGAAAACAAAAAATGGTTTGAGCACGATTCCCTATTCAAAAATAGAGTATATTGAGAGCGCCTCTAGAAAACTGGAAGTCCATCTGACAAGCGGAGAGATTATAACCAGTATTTTTATACGAAAATCTTTTGATGAAGAAATCAAAGAGCTGATGCGGGACAGAAGCTTTATACGTGTGCACAAATCATTTGTAATTCATTTAAACTATGTAAAAAGATTGAATCGAAATGATATAACAATGGACAGTGGTGTGAACATTCCTATCAGCCGCAAAAGCGCTCTGGAGGTCAAAAATAAGTATCTTTTATTTGTTTCTGAACAGTACAGGTAACACATTGTATGAGAAGAATTGTTAAGGCAGCAAAAAACACTGCCTAAGGAATAATTATGGGGGATTAAAATGAATTATTTTATGAGTATATCTTATACAATAAGTCATATATTTTTATTTTTGTTTATGTATTTATTCATTGTTCATCGTTTTTCCAAAAAGGTGACAGCGCTGATATGTTTTTGTTCATTTTTGTTTCTAAGTATCTCAGATTATTGGAAGCTGATAGTTTATCCTGACAGTGACTTATGCTATGTCGTTATCACGATTTTACAAATTCTTGTAACACAATTTACAGCTATTTTTATTTCCAGAAACAAGAACAGCCAAGTAGTGTTTATAGGGCTTAGTGATTCCAGTTATGTGATAGCTGGAAGCGTTGTGGCAACAGTTTTGCAGATCTGTATAAAGAACATGTTTTTGGCACTGCTGGGAGGATTTGTGGTACATTCTGTAATTCTTTTGTTTTTGTGGAAAAAAGTTCAGGAAATCTGTCTCAAATTTCAAGAAAAGAAACATATGAAAAGTTATTGGATGTTGTGTTGGATACCGGTCTTTTTTTATTGCAGTTTTTGCTTTATTGCGTTTTTTCCGACAACCTTATATGATAATCCCGACAATATTTTAGGAAGTCTTTTTTTGGTTCTTACAATGCTTATATCGTATATCTTGGTGATTCGCTATGTGGAAAGTGAATCAAAAAAATCAGTGGTTTACTGGAAAAATATGCTGTTGGAATCCTACATCAAAGGATTGGAAAACCAGCAGTTTTGGGTAGAGCAGGCGGAACAGAACTTAAAAATTCTTCATCATGATGTAAGGCATTATTCCCAGATAATCAATTCGTTGCTGGAGGAGGAGAATTATGATGAAATACGAAAAGTGACAGAACATATCAATAATGTAGCAGATGAGAGCAAAATGAAAAAGTATTGCAACAATCTGATAGTAAATACAATCATATCGAATATGATGGAAAGAGCCAATTCATATGAAATAGTGGTGCACCATGATATTATAGTACCCAAGGAAATTCCAGTGAATGATTATGAATGTACACTTGTTATTGCAAATTTGTTTGAGAATGCTATCAATTGTGTAAAAGATTTTGAGAAAGCGGAAAGATACATAGATGTTAAAATTCATTGCGTGCAGAATTATTTATTGATTCAGATGAGAAATGCATTTCAGGAGGAAATTGTACTTGATTCTGTGACACGGCTTCCCAAAAGCAAAAAGAAGGGGAATCATGGACTAGGGATGCAAAGCATACTGGCCTTTTCAGAAAAAATAGGAGGAACTGTTGGCTGTTATCTGGAAGATAATATTTTCCAGATTATGATGTTTGCAAAATTTTAGGATTTTCTTCGTTTGGCGTTAAGAGGGCAATTTTTATTCAGACGGATAGATAGTTCTATGCTATAGTTACTTTAGAGTGATTGTTTGAGGATAAAAATAGAAAAGGAGTACTGCATATGAATGACAATGAATTGATCAGCAGAATAGAGTCTTATATAGACGCGCATATTGAAGAAGATCTATCACTAGATAAGATATCAGAGGAACTAAACTACTCAAAATTTTATATTTCTCGTATTTTTGCAGAAAAAACAGGGAGCACGATATACAAATATATCCAGAAAAAGCGCCTGACGATAGCGGCGAAAAAACTGGTAGAGACAAAGCAGCCGATTATTGAAATTGCTTACGAGGCACATTACAATTCTCAGCAGGCATTTACACTTGCATTTGGCAGATTGTATCATTGTACCCCGCAGACGTATCGCAAAAACGGATTATATTATCCTGTTGTTCAGGGAGAAAGGATGGCAGCATGAGTACGATTCCATATGTTATTGAGCAGACAAGTAGAGGAGAACGCAGCTATGATATTTTTTCGCGGCTGTTGTCAGACCGAATTATTTTTTTAGGAGAAGAAGTCAGTGAAGCATCTGCAAGTGTTATCGTAGCACAAATGCTTTATTTAGAAGCTGAAGATCCAGAGAAAGATATTCAGCTTTATATCAATAGTCCTGGCGGCTCCGTGACAGCTGGATTTGCGATTTATGACACGATGCAGTATTTGAAATGTGATGTGTCTACCATTTGTATCGGTCTTGCAGCAAGTTTTGGCGCATTTTTGCTTGCAGGAGGGACAAAGGGCAAGCGCAATGCATTGCCCAATGCAGAAATTATGATTCATCAGCCGGCGGTTCATGGAAGTGGGTTTCAGGGACAGGCGACAGATATAAAGATAATGTCGGACCATATGCAGAAAAGCAAACAACGCTTAAACCGGATTTTGGCGGAAAATACAGGAAAAACGGTGGAGGAGATTGCGCGTGCGACAGAGCGCGATAACTATATGTCGGCCGCAGAAGCCTTAGAATATGGGCTGATTGACAAAGTGATTCAACATAGATAAACTGTTATAGTAGTATGGGGGATTAGAATGAAGATTGAGCGTCTTTATGCGATTATGGTTTATCTTTTGAATCATGGGAAAACTCCCGCAAGTGAGTTGGCAGATTATTTTGAAGTATCGCTTCGAACAATCCAGAGAGATATGGAATCCTTGTGCCTTGCAGGGATTCCAATTTGTTCTACGACAGGAGTAACAGGCGGATATGAAATTTCTGACAGATTCCGGCTGGACAAGGGGTTTGTTACGTATGATGAATATTCCTATATTTTGACAGCGCTGCGTGGTCTGGTATCTGCAACACAAGATCTGAAGGCAAAACATATTTTGGAAAAAATAGCACATGCATCAGCATCAAACACGCAGGGTATTATCTTAGATTTTTCTGTTTTGCAGGAAGGAGATCAGTCCATACTGCAGCAGTTGCAGACTGCAGTGACAAGAAAGCGGGCTGTTTGTTTCACCTATACAAACAATGATAATGAAACGCGTACTCATTGCGTAGAGCCAATTGCCGTATTGTACCGATGGTATGCATGGTATCTTCTTGCTTATTCCAGAGCAAGAAAAGATTATCGCACTTACAAAATTGTGCGGATGAGCGCATTAAACTTGACAGAGGAACCTTTTGTGATACAACATGAATCGGCAGACATAATTCTGAAAAAGATAGACAAAACAGATTCACGTCAATACACAGAAATTTTTGTGAAAAGCAAAGAGTCCGCAAAAGCACGCATTCGCGAATATCTCAAGGGCACGATAGTTGAAGAATATGAAAATGGTGATGCTTTGATAAAAGCAACGATAGTGGAAAATGAACAACTGTGGATTGGAACATTGCTGTCATTGGGTAATTTGGCAGAAGTACTTGCGCCAGAGAAAATTCGAAAGCGATTGCTTGATGCAGCAAAAAATATTGTTTTTTTATACGAAAAACTATGACAATCTGTTGTCGCAGTTTGTGTGATATGATATCATCAAAAATAGAAATGAAAAGAGGTCATAAAATGAATCCATATGAAAAATGTCCCATTTTTGAAAATGAAAACTATCTTATGAGGTTGGTTGAGGCAGGTGATGCGCCGGATCTGTTTTTGGTGTATTCCGACGAAAAGGCAGTTCCCTTTTTCAATAGTGATAACTGCAATGGCGATACGTTTCATTATACAGCAATGGAGCATATGCAAGGGGCAATACAAGCCTGGCAAAACGAATATGCGCATAAGGGCTTTGTGCGCTGGGCCATTCTTGACAAAAATGTACAGCAGGCAATAGGGACTATTGAGTTATTTAACCGTCAATCAGAGGATTATTTCAACGATTGTGGTATTTTGCGGCTGGATTTGCGCAGTGATTATGAGCGTACAGAATGTATTTTGGAAATTTTGTCTCTGATTGTGCCGTCATCATGTGCATTGTTTGGCTGTCAAATGATCGCTACAAAGGTTCCCCCGTTTGCCATCAAGCGCAGGGCAGCAGTTGAGCAGCTTGGTTTTGCTGCTTCCAAGGAAACATTGATTGGGGGACATGACAAAAAAGTATATAGTGATTATTATGTACTAGAGCGTGTATGAAAGAAGCGCCGGTCCTTATTTTTATTGTCAATTCATTGGCTGTGGCCATCAGCAAATCATTGACAACAGATGAACGCGTCTCAGAAATTTGCAATACATTTTTTGCGCACAGGGAGCTTTGTGACTGGCTGGATACAGACGGTGAACTGTATGCAGCGCTGGCATTGGGGTATGCGGACGAAACGCCGCCTGCAAGACCCCGCAAAGAGATGGAAGATGTGGTAGAATGGAGGACAAAATTTACCCTTTAGAGCTATCGCGCAGCGATTTATAATTGCCAAAGCGTGAAATTAGAATTTTGCTGGATAGTAAAGGCGCAAAGGCGCACGAGAGAAACTTTTAAGAGAGCCCTTTCGAATGAAAGTTTCTCTCATAACAAGTGTGCCGAAGCGACATTACCCTTTAGAGCTATCGCGCAGCGATTTATAATAGGATGCCGCTTGGCGGCAGTATGGAGGGATACAATGAGATATGATTTTGACAAAGTAACAGACAGGCGTGCTTCGAATAGCATAAAATGGGCTGTCTTGGAGCAAGAACTTCCGATGTGGGTCGCAGATATGGATTTTGAGACGGCACCGGAAATAAAAGAAGCTATCTTAAAAAGGGCAGAACACGGGATTTTTGGCTATTCAGGCATACCGGACGAATGGTATAACGCGTATATTAAGTGGTGGGAGGAACGCCATCATTTTCAATTTGAGAAAGAATGGCTTATGTTCACTACAGGAATAGTGCCCGCTGTATCGTGTGCTGTACGAAAACTGACTACGATAGGGGAAAATGTACTGGTACAAACACCTGTTTACAATGCGTTTTTTCATTGTATTACCAATAATGGAAGAAATATTGTGAATGCACCGCTTAAATATGATGGCGAAAACTATTGGATTGATTTTGAAGAATTAGAACAAAAACTTTCAGATCCGCTGACGACACTAATGATTCTGTGCAATCCGCATAATCCGATAGGAAAGATATGGGATAAAGAAACACTTGCAAAAATTGGGGAACTGTGTTTTAAGCATCATGTAACCGTTATTTCAGATGAGATTCATTGCGATTTGGCAGAACCTGATCGATCATATATTCCTTTTGCGTCTGTTTCTGAGATATGCAAAAATATTAGTGTGACCTGCATCGCGCCTACGAAATCATTTAACCTGGCTGGAATCCACACAGCAGCAGTTGTAGCAGCAGATGAGGTTTTGCGGAATAAAATGTGGCATGCACTCAATACAGACGAGATAGCACGCCCCAATGTATTTGCAGTAGACGCTGCAATTGCGGCATTTATGAAAGGCGGTCCATGGTTGGACGCTCTGCGGGAATATATATCTAAAAATAAGCAGTTGGTTCGTGAATTTTTGCAAAAAAATGTTCCAGAAATAAAAGTAACACCTTCTGAGGCGACATATCTGATGTGGCTTGATTGCAGCCGTTTGACAAAAGATAGAAAAGATTTTTCGGATAATAGTGAACTAAATTGCTTTTTGAGGGAAAAAACAGGACTGTTTGTTACTGGCGGAAAACAATACGGAAAGGGTGGCGAAGATTTTTTGCGAATGAATGTAGCATGTCCACGCAGTCTGGTAGAAGATGGTTTGAGTCGGCTTTGCAAAGGAGCAGCTTTATATAAAGAGTTATTTATAATTCCTTAGTGAAAAAATCGAGTAGGGAAGATTCAGCTTCGTCCTACGCGCGCGCCGGACGCGAACAGCTTTTGCTGCATCGTTCCTCTTCGCCTCCGTGTGCATAAAAAGAAAAATCCCCTGACCATGCTGGGGATTTTTCTATGTATAATTTTGCAGTTATTTGAAGATTATAGTGACAGGCGGTGCTTTGCGCTGCTTACAGCTTTGATATAAGACACCAATAATTTCCAGCAGCCGCGCCCGATGAGATACAATACTGCACCAACAACAGCAGAGGCAGCAAAAGCAATAAAAGGATTGTCAATAGATGCAATTACAATATTTTGAGCATAGGGAATATTCAGATTTAATAACGTATCGAGCAGTTTCACAGCGCCTAAAATTGGAGTGAGAATGCCAGTGAAAATAAATACAGGCGCACAAATCGCTAAAGTAGGAATGATAATTAATCCGGAAAAACTTGCAAGACTGTAATAAGCACAAATTGCAAGAATTCGGTTCCAATGAAATGTCTTGTCTTTGGAAATCATATCACCTAGATAAGCTTTTGCCAGTTCTTTTGGATTCCCCAGCCTTTCAACAATTTCCTCCGCTGTTTTTCCATTGTTCTGCAATTCAAGTATTTGGCTTTGGATTTCCTTAACAATATCAATTCGCTCAGAAACAGGCAATGGTTTTAAATGTCTTTCAATCTTTTCGAGATAATCATTTAGTATTTTATCCATAATATTTATCATCCTTTCAATTTATTGATTGCGTCTAACAAATTGTTCCATTCTACGGACATTGCAGATATGTACGAAAGGCCCTTATCCGTGATGGAATAATATTTTCTTGGCGGCAGTCCCTCTGTACTTTCCTGCCATGAAGACATAATATAATCTTCTTTTAACAGCCTCCGAAGCAGCGGATAAATGGTATTTTCCTTTGCAGACAAAATGGGGTAATTCTCCAAAGTGTTAATCAGTTCATATCCATAGGTTGGCTGTTTCTTTATCATAAGCAGAATACAAAATTCAAGCGTTCCTCTTTTTATTTGGGATTTCCAATCATCAATATTCATATACGGTCTCTCCTTTTTCAATCGCTGCGCGATAACACTAAAGGGTAAAGTCGCTTCGACACACCTGTTCGTCTTTGCTATCCAGCAGAATTTAGTTTTCAAAAACACTTGACATTTATTAGCTGAACTTAATATATATCGTACCACACAGTATATCGCTTGTCAACAATAAAAAGCAGGGAAATAAAATTATATTGTGGTACTGATATTTTTGCTATATTCATTCACCCTATTACATTTTATTGTTCACCTTTTTGGATATGTTTACACAGTTCTATCAGTTAGTCAAAACAATTGTAACAGTTCGCTTTACTTTCAAAATCAGCTTGAAGTTATTCGGCTGAGCGTATATAATTATATCAATAGAGATTAGAGAAAGGGTGAATGAAAATGTTAGAATATATTTCTGCCCCAGAAGCGGCGAAAAAATGGGGCATTTCAGAAAGACGAGTGTAAAAGCTATGTGAGCAAAACCGTATACCAGGCGTGGCAAAATTCAGTCGCTTATGGCTAATACCGAAAGATGCTGAAAAGCCCGTTGACGGACGTTGCAAAGGGTTATCTTAGGAGAATCTTAATTTTTTCTTATTCAAAAAACAAAGAAACAACCTCTTTCTTTTTGATAAAATATAAATGTATGTCCATTCAGAAAGGAGCGAGATTTCATGTCTGATAAAATACTGATTGTTGATGATGAAACAGAAATTGCGGATTTGATAGATGTGTATTTAAGAAATGAAAACTATGAAGTGCTAAAGTTTTATTCTCCAAAGGATGCTCTTGCACATATGGGTGAGATACAGCCAGATCTTGCTATATTGGATATTATGATGCCTGAAATAAATGGGTTTACGCTTTGCCAGAAGATTCGTGAGAGATACAATTTCCCAATTATTATGCTGACCGCAAAAGAAGAAGAAACAGACAAACTCACAGGATTAACATTAGGAGCTGATGACTATATCACCAAACCATTTCGCCCATTAGAGTTAGTGGCAAGAGTAAAAGCACAACTTAGAAGATATAAACGGTATAATGCATCTATCTATGATGAAACGAGAACAGATATTATTTTACACGCTGATATTTTATTGAGATTATACACGCATACAGTTAAAAGCCTTTCTGGAATTATTTGCTGTTGCTGCTTATGATGGTGATCGTGAAAAATTGGTACGGGTATTCAATAATATTTTGAAAAATGCCATAGCATACAGTTATCCCAAAACGGAAATTGTCATTTCAGCAATAGACCGTGGCGAGAATGTAGAAATTTTATTTTGTAATAAAGGAGAACTAATTCCACCGGAAAAATTGGAAAAACTTTTTGACAAATTTTATAGAATAGACGAAGCGAGACATGCTGATTCCAGTAACGCTGGTCTTAGGTTAGCAATCGCAAAGGAGATTGTTACTTTACACGGTGGTACAATCCATGCAAAAAGTGAAAATGATAAAGTTACAATTATTGTGACTATTCCAACAGAAAAAAGTTCATCTTAGGATTTCCTTAGGATTTTATCAATAGGAAATTAAAACAATGGCTCTTTGTTTTCGGTATACTATAAATGCGAAAACAAAGAGTTATTATTTTAGGAGGTGTTCCAAATGGATTTCATTACAATTTTTCAAGCAATTCTCCGCTGGGGTATTCCAGCATTCATAGGTGGCATTGTATTTTTTTTGCTTTCCATAATGATATATCTAATTTATAAGAAGGTATTCCATGGGAAAAAAACATTTACCAAAGTACAAGTAATCAGTATCATTCTTTTATGTTGTTGGCTGATTCTTGTGGTTGGGCTTACTTCGTTAAGCCGTGGTTCAAATTTTACAGGTTTGTTCAATATTGATTTTTTGAGTGGCTACATCAGCGCATGGAATCATTGGTCTATTAGCGAATTACAACTTATCATCTTCAATATGCTTATGTTTGCTCCGCTGGGATTCTTGTTGCCGCTGTTGTGGAAAAGAGCAGAAAAACTATGGATTATATTAACCGTTTCGTTAAGCCTGACATCTTTTATCGAGGTAATTCAACTTCTTACGGGAACTGGTATTTTTGAATTGGATGACTTATTCCATAATCTGATTGGCAGTCTTTTTGGTTATTTCTGCATTATGGCGATTCTCACTCCAATCCATGAAAAAACAATTCGATTTGCACCAATTGCTAAAGTTTTATTGATACCTTGTGTCATTAGTCTGATATTGGGCATTGTATTTTATGCTTATGACCATCAGCCCTATGGAAATATGAGTATTTTACCCGCAGTTAAGCAAGATATGTCTACGATACAAATTGTGACAGAATGTAAGCTATCTGAACAGGGTAATACTGCCGCAATTTATAAAAACAACTATGCGGAAGATAAAAACTATATGCACAATATCAAATCAAAATTAGCAGACTTAGAAAATTTAACCTTTTCTAAGTCCGATCGACGCGAAGATGAAAATTGGGGATATACTGGGACGGACGCAAACGGAACTGCATTTCAGATAATCTTTTTCTTTCGTACAGGGGAATGGAATTACACCACTTTTGCAGAAAATGCACTTCAACTGACGGAAGAAACCGCCGGACAATTAAGAAGCCGTTATGAAAACTGGATGAAAAAACTTGATCTGCTCCCTGAAAATGTGGAATTTTCTGTTCAGAACGGAGATACTCTACGGTGGGATGTTGATCCAGTCGAAAATTTGTCCAAGGAGTCCGAAGCGTTTCAGCAAGGCTCTGTTATGATACAGTTTGATGAATCTGGCCAATTAAGCAGCTTTTTATATCAAATTACTTGGAATGCGTATACGGCAACTGAAAATATCATTTCCGAAAGTGAGGCATATGCACAAGTAGAACAAGGAAATTTTGAGCAATATGTCCCTTTTCAGCCAGAAGATACGCTGTATGTCAACAGATGTGAACTTACCTATCTCTACGATACGAAAGGATTTTATCAACCAGTTTATCAGTTTGGTGGATATATTAACAATAGCGAAAATTTGTGGGCTTGTCGGATTCCTGCCATAGCAAAATAGAAAGATTAGTTAACTATATTCTCTATTCATTACAAGTACACCCTTTCGAATTTAAAAGGTAGCTGATTGTCTGTAAGATAACCGTTACCTTTTTTATTATCATACCATTTGTCGGTTTTGCTCTGATAAACCAGAATTCTGATAAGACATTTTTTATATCATTTAATAACTGTTATATCTTATCTCCAAAAAGTCTGCAAACCCTTGAAAATGCAAAATTTATAGCAAGTGAGTTTGCCCTTAAACTTTCCCTTGTGTTATATCCTTTTCCCAAACCATTTTCTGAAATGGATTTTGTTACGAACTCTCATAAGGGCAAAAATAAGGGAAAGAAAAAACTGTAACATATAAGAAAAACTTGCTACACGAGTTTTTCTTGTCAAGAATTATAACATGAAATGAACCGGACAGGAAGAACTAATTGAAATGCTTTCACAAATTTCTCCAAAACACAGACAAGAAAGGGCTGATAAGATATGGGATTTATTTATGTAGCATATAATATACTCCATAACTGTATTGATGAAATCAATTTTGACGGATATGTTTTACGGATAGACTGCGGAAAAGCGGAAGAAGGATTAAAAACAACACCATACCCTGAATGTGCCTTAATTGCTTTGGCAATAGACAACCCTCTTGGATATGCAACACTGTATCTTGAGGGTGATATGCAGACATGGGTAGATGCAGAAGATTCATTAGAACCTTGGTAAAATATTTTTTATGCAAAGAGGTTACAGATAATGTTACGGCTCCATGTCAACAGAATAACTTTATTATGAAATTACTTTAGCATTTACTTAAAACCTTTCCAAAGCTGTTCCAAAGCTGAAATAGAGCATTAGAACAGCTTTGGAGAAATCTTACTTTTTGATTTCCCAATATCCAAATCTTTTTCCGCCTTTACGTTCTATCTTTCCCTCATTCACCAATTCTTTCGTACTTTTTTGTATATGTGTCCTTGTTTCGATTAAAGCTTCCTGCAATTCTTTTTGAGTTGCTGTCGGTTGATTTTTTAGATATTCAACTATCTTCATTTTCAAAGCTGTATTCTCCGCTTTGGAATCAGGCTTTAAAACGTGTTCATCAGATATTGAAACAGCAGCTAACTTTATCATAATATCTTCTGAATGTACCACATACTCTGGTTGTAAAGCTCCGTATTCGTTACACACCTCAAATATTTTTTGGATCCCTCGCCCCCAGCTTTCAATATAACCGGCTCTGAAAAACGCCCTCGCAATTTTGGGATTATATGGTCGGGATTGATGCCTTTGTAACAGTGATTCCATTGTCCAATCGGAGGGAAATACGCATTCATTACTAATATACATTGCATCATCTTCAATACGAATCTGTATAGGTATTCCAGCACTCCAACGAGAATGTACAAGTGCATTATAAAGCGCCTCCCGCACTGCATCTTTTGGAAAAGGATAAGTTTCTACTCTTGTTAAATTGTCATAAGTGATAGGAGCTTTTAAATATTTTAAATAAATCAATTCAATTACACGCTCAGCTTGCATAAATAACGATCCTATTACTTCATCCTGATACTGCAAATCAGAACCTTTTCCAAATTTGCCGATTTTTGTATAAGTTCCAAACATCCATTTTTGTGGTGTTCGATGGAAAAGAAGCACCGCAGCTCTGGTAAGTTTTCCATCTTTAAGCAAATCCAGACTGTCCAGAAGTTCTGCGTTGCTCATATTTAAATCATCCTTCGTCATGCGTTTGCTTCGGACTGCTTCCCTGCGAAAAATATCAAAACTTTCTTTATCCAAGTCCTCTGCCGTCACTCCTTCAATCACAGAATCTTCCCACCGTATACCGGTTTTTGAGGATATAAATTCCGTTAATGCCACACCTCGCAGTATTTGCTTAGTGCTGCCGCTCCGAAAATGATACTCTCCCTTATAACTTACTGGATAACTGCTGGGATTTACAATAATTTCAATATAGTCCAATCCGTTTTTTGAAAGCAAATTCACATCTGTAATTAATCCCAGATTTGTTTGAATCTTATTTGGTATTTCTTCTAAGAGCCTTTTTCCATTCTGTACACCGACAACCTTACCTGTATCGTCTACACCAATATAAATTCTTCCACCCTGAGCATTAGCAAATCCACATATCCATTTCAAATAATCGTCACGCCACGATTCTTTCCATTCAATATTTTGGCTTTCTGCCATAAACGAAGTCCCTCCTAATCATTCCCTTCTGCAATATCTCTTGTAATTCTATAATACGATAATATTTCAAGAATTTCTGGGTCAGTACACTCATAATCTTCCTCTTTAAATTTATTCAAGGAAATAATTGATTTAGCCTTTTCTAATTTTTCATCCGAAAGCGCACAAAATTTATCCCACCATTCGCTCGCTAAATCACAATCTTCCTCAGAACGTGTCGTGTATTTTTCAGCAAGACGTTCTCTAAGATTTTGGTCATATTTTCTCCTATATATAATAAAAGTTTCGGGCATCCATAAAATCTTGTAATATTTATCCAAGTTACGCCCAAAAGCCTCTTCAAAAAAATCAATACCTTTTTCCAATTTTTCCTTTTGTGGAGTTCAATACTGCTTGTACTGCACGAATGAATTTTCTGTTCCAATGTTTTCCTAAATAATCTCTATTTTTAAAATATGCCGGATCACTAATTGGGTGATACTTTATCGGAAAGGAGTATATCGTAACCTCCCGCTTTTCACAAAGATCAACATTAATTTTCATCCGATAGTACAATTCACTTGGTTCATCTTCAAAATTATAAAGAAGATAGTTTGATAATTCCATTATGCCACATTTAGCCGCTTTTGTTACAGCCTCAATGTAAACATCTCTTTGGGCATAATGATCAAACGCTATACGCAATGGACGAATATTAATTTCCGAAAAATTCATACCAATTCTCAGCGTTGGATCGTCCACAGTAACATCTTCAAAGTCACTGGATCAGTTGCTATAACTCTTTCTGATACTTTTTCTTATCAGCTTTATCTTCTTTCGTAGGACGATATTCTAAAGAACCATCTTTCACGAGATAGTTATTTTGATTTAATTTTCGCTCCCTTACTAACTCTGCTACCAATTCTTTTTCACGTTGAGACATTCTGTCCTGAATACATGCTGTACCAAGATCTTCGAACTTCTTTTCCGCATTCGCATTCTTTGCAGTACGATACGGAATAATTGTTGAAAATTCAATTCCAAGTCGTTTTAGTTCTGCAGATTCATTCAATTTCCGCGCAGTTGCTGGGAAAAAAAACGCTTTCCCATCCGCATTTGCGATATCAGGAATCGAAAGAACAAACTCCCTTTTAAATTTTAATGGAATCATCTGTTTGTTTTCTCTCTTGCAGCACCCTATGCCTATCTGTCCAGCAACAACAGGATATATTACACTTCTTCCTCCAGACTTTGTATATGCAATATCATCAACCTTAAATACTCTTCGAGAGCCATCTAAAAAATATGTAAGTAACTGTTCCTCTCTCGTAGATAATCTTTTGCTCAATTCTTCTAATGGCACATATTTTCGGTTTAATTTATTCGTTTCTGCTGTTTTTTCCAGATAATAGAGTCTTCACCATAATCAATAAACGGTCTATCTGCATGGTCAAGCCCATATTTATGAGCCTTATAACTTTTACCACTAGTTACTTCAGCCAGTATGGACATTATTTTGTCAGGCATTTTCTTTATCCTCCGATTGAATAAATTCTAAAATATCATTCGGTGTAACATCCAGTGCCAAGCAAATACTTTCTACTTTATCAAGAGCAATATATTTTCCGTTTTTGATTTTAGTGATGATGTTGGCAGAAATATTTGCATCATGCATTAGCTTTGTATTTGTAATATCACGTTCTATCATAAGATGTAGTAGTTTTTTATAGCTGACAGCCATAATATCCCTCCGCATATTTTTCTGAAACAAATATTATCATAAATCTGTGAATTTTTCAACATTTATGTTTTCCTGTAGAAAAGACAAGATATAGTATAAATCGCAACACGGTACTAGACGATATTGTATGCATTTGGCTTAATGCGACAGTCCCATACTTACACGACAAACCTGTTATCAAACGGGGCGCAGTCAAAAGATGTGCAGGAACTTTTAGGGCATTTGGACGTAAGCACTACAATGAATGTCTATGCACACGCCAAAAGGGAGGCGAAGCGGGATTCCGCAAAGCTATTGGAAAAGGTAATCATTGCAGTTTTGAATTCTCTCTGGCAGGAAAAGCTCTACTTTGGTACCTTTTCCTTCTTCGGAGATAATATTGAATGGATGTCCAAGCTTATCTAAGATTTCCCGACACAGATATAACCCGATGCCTGTAGAATATTTGTCGGCATGTCCATTGTAGCCCGTATAACCTTTTTCGCAGATTCTAGGGAGATCTTCCGCACGGATTCCAATACCGGTATCTTCTATAGAAATACATACGCTTTCCACAGGGGAGGTCTCGTCTTTATGATACCAATGCTGCGCGCTATCATCGGTCTCAGTGTCAGGCGCAGTCTGTGTTTTGGTTACTTGAATGGTAATACCGCCCTGTTTTGTGTATTTGATAGCATTGGATAAAAGCTGATCCATCACAAATCCAAACCATTTTTTATCAGTGACCGCATTAATACCTTGCGTTTCATAGGTCAGACGAAGTTTTTTGTGAATAAATTGCTTGGCAAACTTATGAATAGATGGTTTGATGATTTCATCAAGATTCAGTTCTTCAATCACGAAATCATTGATACCTGTACCAAGGCGTATATATTGTAATGCCATATCAACATATTGCTCTATGCGAAAAAGCTCCTGTTGTTTTTGCTGGCTATTTTCGACTAGGATACTATTTTGCGCAATGTCTTTTGCTTCCAGATAGGCATTTTGTTCCTCTTCGGTCAAAAGCTTTAAGGCAGCAATCGGCGTTTTGATTTGATGAACCCACATGGAATAATATTCTGTCATGTCCTGCTGGCGGCGCAGCATTTCATTCTGTATCCGAATCTTTTCTTCTGAGAGGGCTTGGATGCAATCCTGATACTGTAACTCGTACATATATTCGGGCATTTTCATATCATTTGCTGAGGTGGTGATTGTTTTTTTCAATTGTTCTAAGTGGCAAAAACTTTCATAGTGTTTGGTGTATCCCATAAATATTGCAAATATTGTAAGAAATCCACACAAAAGAAGCCCATAAGCAATCTCTTTCAAGGATATTTCATTTAGAAGCATGGTGGTGGTCATGGTCAGCGCAATAAACAAAATGACCGCGAGCCATCTTAGATTTTCTGCAAGATATCGTTTTAGATATTTCATTTAGAACCTCCCTGCATTTTATGGTTTGGAAATGGGGATAGAGTTAGCCTAAGCGGTATCCAATTCCTTTTTTGGTCTGAATAAAATTTTCAAGTCCAGCACTTTCCAGTTTTTTGCGCAGGCGGTTCACATTTACAGACAGTGTGTTCTCATCAACATAGCTGTCGCTTTCCCAAAGTTTTGTCATAAGGGTATCTCTTGTTACCACCTTTTCCTTATTTTCCATAAGCACTTGCAGAATACGCAGTTCATTTTTGGTAAGCTCTAATTTTTCGCTACCATATATCAATGTTGCTTCAGTCAAATTCAGCATCGCGCCCTGATGTTCGAGAACAACACTTTGACTTACAAAATCATAAGTTCTTCGCAGCATTGCCTGTATTTTTACAGTCAAAACGTCCAGGTCAAATGGTTTGGCAATAAAATCATCACCGCCCATATTGACTGCCATAACAATATTCATATTGTCTGAAGCGGAGGACAGAAAAATAATAGGTACTTTGGAAATTTTGCGAATTTCACTGCACCAGTGATAACCATTATAAAACGGAAGCTTGATATCCATAAGCACTAAATGCGGTGCCGCCTTGATATATGCTGGCATCACATGGGCAAAGTCTTCTGCGCAAACGACCTCATAATCCCAGCTTTTAAGATGCCTCTGAAGGCTTCCTGCTATCAGTTCATCGTCTTCTACTATAAAAATCCGATACATCTTTTATATACTCCTCTGCATGTATGGCCGCGCGTACCAACCCTATGATTCCGCGAACAGACCGTTTTTATCAATGAAACGATTATAGCACTTTTTTGCGAAAAAACAATATATATGCTATAATTAAGAATCGATAAAGAAACTCCGAGAATACATTTGGAAGAATGGAGGATTTTTATGAACCAAAAAGTTTTGTTAATCGGAATAAATGCCAAATATATTCATTCGAATCCTGCTATTTACAGCCTAAAAGCATATGCAGATAAGTATTATCAAAATCGTCCGGCGGGCTGTGAACTTGAACTTGCTGAGTATACGATCAACCAATCGCTTAGTGATATTCTTGCAAACATTTATCAGAGAAAACCATATATAGCGGCTTTTTCTTGTTATATTTGGAATTGGAATATAGTACAGGATTTGCTGTCAGAACTGCCAAAAATTCTGCCGGATACGAAATTATGGCTTGGCGGCCCAGAAGTTTCTTTTCATGCTGACAAGCTGCTGCAAAAACTGCCGCAGCTTACCGGTATTATGGTTGGAGAAGGAGAAGAAACATTTTTAGCGCTTTTGGAATATTATTGGGAGCATCAAGGCATTTTGCAGAATATCAAAGGAATTGTCTGCAAAGAGGGATTTGGTGGTGCGCGGGCGCTTGCAGATATCAACAAGATACCGTTTATTTATGAACAGAAATTAGCAGTCTTTGACAATCGGATTCTTTATTATGAATCCCAGCGGGGCTGTCCGTTTCAATGTGCCTACTGCCTTTCTTCAATTGATAAAAAGGTTCGTCTGCGCGATATCAGTTTGGTGAAATCAGAACTGGATTATTTTCTGGCACACAAGGTTTCACAGGTAAAATTTATTGACCGCACCTTCAATTGTCACGAGAATCACGCGCTTTTTATATGGAATTATCTCAATGAGCATGATAATGGCATTACTAATTTTCATTTTGAAATTGCGGCCGATCTCTTAACAGACAGGCAGCTTGCAGTGCTGAAAAATATGCGTCCTGGGCTGATTCAGTTAGAGATTGGGGTGCAGTCTACAAATGAGACGGCATTAAAGGCGATAAACCGCCGTATGGATATCAGAAAACTGCAAAAAATGGTCGCTGCTATACGCAGTTTTAACAATATCCATCAGCATCTTGATTTGATTGCAGGGCTTCCATATGAAGACTATCGAAGTTTTGGAAAATCGTTTGACGATGTGTATGAAATGGCGCCGAATCAGCTACAGCTTGGTTTTCTGAAAGTATTAAAGGGTTCGCCCATGGAGCAGTATGCAGAGAAATACGGGATTGTGTATGGAACGAAGCCGCCTTATGAAGTGTTGTATACAAACTGGTTATGCTATGATGATGTACTGAAATTAAAGAAAATCGAAGAGATGGTGGAGCTGTATTATAATTCCAATCAATTTGTGCATACACTTCCTGTTTTGGTACAGGAATTTGCTTCTCCATTTCAGATGTATGAAGCGCTTGCAGCATATTATGATGCCAATGGGTACTTTGTGAACGCGCCTGCAAGAAGTTATCGTTATCAGGTATTGTTGGACTTTGCCTGTTCTGCTGCTGCGGACAAGAAGGCGCTATTTATCGAACTCCTTACGTTTGACCTGTATTTGCGTGAAAATTTAAAAAGCAGACCTGAATTTTGCATGGAGGAAATAGCAGACAAGAAAAAGCTTCGCTGTTTTTATGAAAAAGAGGTGGAGACGCCACACTATTTGAAAGATTATCATGGCTGTACATCGGTGCAGCTTTCCAGAATGACACATGTAGAAGCGTTTTTCTATCCTGTATGGAAAGCATCTTCTGCTGACTGTACCCAAAAGTTAGAAACGCCTGCTTATATTTTGTTTGACTACAAAAACCGCAGCGCGTTGACACACGATGCGGCTTTTTATGAAATAAGTTGTAGGAAATTTCCTAAATGAATTGTCAGATTGTACAAACCGACAACTTATGAATGGGCATGGCTGAACTATTATGCAATTTTTTAGTCTTGAAACAGTGGGGTTGACAAATATCTGTCGCCAGAATCAGGAAGCAACGCTACAATTGTTTTTCCTTTATTTTCTGGCCTTTTTGCCAAAATGACCGCCGCTTTGAGTGCGGCACCGGAGGAAATACCAACAAGGATTCCTTCGCTGGCAGCAAATGCCTTGCCCTCTGCAAATGCTTCTTCGTTTTCTATCGTAAGAATTTCATCATATATTTTGGTATTGAGTATGCTTGGGACAAACCCTGCACCAATACCCTGAATGCCATGGGCGCCTGAAGTTCCTTTTGACAGAACAGGGCTTTTTGCTGGCTCCACTGCCACAACTTTGATATTTGGATTCTGCTTTTTGAGAAATTCTCCAATACCGGTTATCGTTCCGCCTGTCCCGACACCTGCCACAAAGATATCAATTTTGCCGTCCGTTTGTTCCCAAATTTCTGGACCTGTTGTCGCTGTATGGGCAGCAGGGTTTGCAGGATTGTCAAACTGCCCCAAAATAACAGCCCCTTCTATTTCATGTTTTAATTCTTCTGCTTTATCAATAGCGCCTTTCATACCTTTTGCGCCTTCTGTAAGAACGAGTTCTGCTCCATATGCCTTTAGCAGTGTTCTTCGCTCAACGCTCATGGTATCTGGCAGGGTAAAGATTGCCCGATAGCCCTTTGCTGCTGCAACGGCAGCAAGACCAATTCCTGTATTTCCACTGGTAGGTTCAATTATGGCGGCACCTTGCTTTAAGATCCCCTTTTTTTCTGCATCTTCTATCATTGCCAGTGCGACACGGTCCTTCACAGAACCGGCAGGATTCAAATACTCAAGCTTTGCAAGAATTGTGGCATTTTCAACCGCTGCTTTCTTTGCATATCTGTTTAGTTTCAAAATTGGAGTAGCTCCAATCAAATCTAGCACACTTTCTTTTATCTGACTCATAATGATTCCCCCATTCCGCATAATCCCTACTTTTCCAATAGGTTTCATGCACATTTTATGGGATTCATTATACTCCGCCGTATTGATGTTGTCAATAGCAGCTTTTATAAGGCTAAACAGTTACGAATTATTACTAAACGGTTAAATCATATTTTACAAGATTCATATGTACAGTGCCATCTCCCAAAAATGATATGCCGTCTGCTGCCTGATCGGTATAAATGATTGCTGTCAGTACCTGTTCTCCGTCATTGACAAAAACTTCTACACTAAAGCGATCCAAGATAATCCGAAGTTTTAGTTTTCCATCTTCGCTTTTTACCAGGCTTCTGCGCTGGTGAATGATAGCTCTTCTTGAACCAGAGAATTTCCGGTCAATTTTGAGAATGGAATCTCCTGGATGGAAGCTAAGAGATGTCTGAAACTGTTCATTTTGTGCAAAACGAACTGCAAACTTCCGATAGATTTCCTGTCCCTCTTCGGGAGAAATTGTTAATTCCATGTCGACCATTCGTCCGCGGATTCCTTCCAAAGAGATTGTACCGCAAACAGAAACATCTTGATAGATTACTTGATTGCAGCGCAGTTGTTCTAATTCTCTCACAGGAGTCTGGTAGAGGCGGCCGTTCTTTATTGACAGCTCCCGTGGAAGGCTCATTTGCCCAAACCAGGATATATTTTGCGTCCGAAAGCTGCAAGTGTCCCAGTTCTGCATCCAGCCAATCATAATTCTGCGTCCATCTGGTGTCTGGATTGTCTGTGGCGCATAAAAATCAATTCCATAATCAATAGCCTGGTCCTGTTCCTCGGTAAAGGTGTATTCCTTTTCGTCAAAGGTTCCCATCAGGCATAAAGAGCCGTTTCCATTGTGATATTCAAATCCGACAGGCAGCATATCCATTGGACTTGCAAGCAAAACCCATTTTCCATCGAGTTCAAAAAAGTCTGGGCATTCCCACATTTTTCCAAAGCGGCTGTTGTTTGCAATCAGAACATTTTCAAACTTCCATGAAAAGCCGTCTGGACTGCTAAATATTAGAACCTGTCCGCTTCCATCAGATGGCCGATTGCCAACCACACAGCAGAATGTACCATCTTCTTTCCGCCACATTTTGGGATCGCGGAAATCATATTGGCTGCATCCTTCTGGCAAATCCTTTGCATCGAGCACAGGATTTTTTTCATATTTTTCATAGTCAATGCCATCGCCCACTGCAAGGCATTGGGTCTGAATCTCACAAATAGTTCCTTCTTTTTTGTGTTCCTTAATAACACCTGTATACATCAGCAGTTGTCTGCCGTCATCAAGCGTCACTGCGCTTCCCGAAAAGCATCCATCTTTGTCATAGACTTCATCGGGCGCCAAAGCAGCCGGAAAATATTCCCAGTGCAGCAAATCGCTGCTCACTGCATGGCCCCAATGCATGGGCCCCCAATGACAATCATATGGATGGTATTGATAAAACATATGATATTTGCCGTCATAATAGGAAAACCCATTGGGATCGTTCATCCAGCCTGTTCGTGCGGACAAATGAAACGCTGGCCGTTCCTCTTTTGCTATCATTTTTTCTGAAGTTTCTTCATATCTGCGTGCATCCCGCAATACTTGACTTATCATATCTGACCTCCATGTGTTTTATAAGCTGCATATTGATAGTTATTAGTTGGACAATTTGTTATTCTTGCTGCGATATTCTTCGGGTGTCATTTGGTACATTTTTTTGAAGTACTGAATAAACCGGGAAACATCATTATATCCTGACAGCATTGCCACATCACTGATTTTTAACAGATCGCTTTCCAACAATTCCTTTGCTTTGCGCATACGGTATTCCATCAAATAAGCAGAGAAGGTTTTGCCGGTTTCATTTTTGAAAAGCCTGCTAAGATAACTACTGTTCATGAAATATTTGTGCTCTGCAAGCTCTCCAATAGAGATATTGTTCTGGTAATTTTGTGCGATATCCGTCAAAATTTCTGTGACAATATAATGATATTTTTTGGCTTCCTGTTCTTCACACATTGTTTTTACTATCGTGACAACATAATCCTCGATTTCTGCCAATGTGTTGTAGCGATACAGATCGGTTCGATAGGAAAACAGCATATATCCTGGGTTGCCATCATTTTCTTTGCTGTCTGTTCTGCAAAAAAATCGATACAATAGATTAAAAATACCGCTGATTGTGACATATAACGTATAGGAATTCCGACAGCACCCTAGAATCTGTCTAGTGAGTTCTTCTGCCTGTGTACATCTTCTTTCTGCAATCGCGCTTTCAAGTGTCTGCTCGTTTTCTTTATCAAGCAAATTTTCCGGCCGGAAATCAGAGGCAAATACAAAGACTTTTCCCCAGCCTTCAATCAGCCGCTGATTAATTGCATAAACTGCTTCTTGATATGCTTTGGGGCAATGTTCGATCTGTGTATGTTCTAGGCTGATGCCCACAGTGACTTCGCCAAGTCCCAAAAGCTTTGCCTGACTGACAAAACTGTTCAGCTCTGTGACAATTGCTGTTTTATCTCCAAATAAAAGCAGCACATTTTCCTGAAAGCGTTTAAAATAAAACCACTCTCCCAGAAAGGGATCTTTTAGACGTTGTATCAGTTTTTCAGCCTTCGAATTTGCAGTCCAGTCTTCTCTTGTGATACTTTGAATGACTGCCATATAAAAGACTGAATTATCATTTCTTTGAAATACAGGTTCTAAAAAAAGCTTTTTCCAGTCCTCATGGGTTGCTATTTCTTCGATACTTAAGAATTGCAGTGCCTTTTTTGACATAATATTCTGCATCTTTGCCTGATATTTTTTTCGTCCCCTGCTGATTTTATCCAGCGCTTCTTTCAATTCTTCTTTCTGTACAGGCTTAACCAAATAATTGCTGACACCAAAACTAATCGCTTTTCGTGCATATTCAAATTCATTGTATCCTGATATAATAATAACTTCAATGCCTGATTCTTGTTCAAACAAATATTGTGCTAGATACAGTCCGTCCATTTCAGGCATTTTCACATCTGTGAGCAGGACATCTGCTTCGTTGGGATGGGCTTCTAAATATTCCAACACCTGGACGCCGTTTTCAAAATCCCCTAGAATTTCTGCTTCTGGATCAGCTTGAAGTACCTTCTTTGCCATCGCTTTTCGTGCATAATATTCGTCGTCTGCAATTAAGACTTTCAATATCGTTCCACCTCCTTGTCTTCTTCCAGCAAATGGATACGAATCTGGACTTCTGTATAGCAGCCCTCTTTGCTTTTCACCTGAATCCCGTATTCTTTTCCATATAAATTTTTAATGCGTGCATTTACATTTCGCAGTCCGATTCCTTTATCTACATGATTTACCAGTGTTCCGGTATTGGTTTGCGCAAGCTCATGATTTAAGGCTTCGACCTGTTCTGGTTTCATTCCTACTCCATTATCACAGAGCCGAAAAATAATATCCTCTCCATATTTTTCGGCAATGAGGCAAATCGTGTTTATTTTTTTCATTTTTCCAAATGCATGCTGCAGTGAATTTTCTGCCAGCGGCTGAAGCAAAAACTTTAACATTTTTTGATGTTCTACTTCTGGTGAGATCGTATAGTCAAATTGATATTTACCTGGAAAACGAATAGATTGTATTTCCAAATAATTTTTAACATGCTGGATTTCTTTCTTTACAGGTACAATATCATCTCCTTTAATATTGTACTGAAACATATTGGACAGATTATCAGCAATTTTTACGATATCATCAATATCCGATAAGGCAGCAATAGAACTGATGGTGTTTAATGTATTGTACAAAAAATGAGGATTGATCTGGAACTGCAGCATCTTTAGTTCCGTCTGCTTTTGGTTAATCTGATAGATATAGATTTTTTCAATGCTGTCATTGATTCGTTTCCCCATTTCATTATAGCTTCGGAAAAGCAAACCCATCTCATCTTGCCAATGGCGTTCAGCTTGTTCTAGGAGATTGACTTTTCCTTGATCAACCTGTCCCATCGCTTCCGCCAGTATCATAACCGGACGGCTGATTTGATTTGCCAGATAAATTCCTAGAAAAACGGCAGCTATCAGAAGCACCATCATAGCGCTAAAAATTCCAACCATATTTTTCCATCCAGAGGCATAAATATTGGGCAGAGGTGTCCAAGTAAAAATTTTCCAGTTTGTTGTCTGATTGCGGATTGCCGTTACCAGACATCTGCTGCCGCGAATGCTGAGCTCTTTGCCTCTTATTTCTTCTGACCTTAAAAAGTCGCGGATTTGTGTTTCTTCCGTTTCGCTCAATTGTGTCCAAAATTGTTTTTCTTGGCTGTCCGAATCATAAATCACATTTTGGTTTTCATCAAAAATGAGAAGGCTCGTCTGTGTCGTACTTGGTTCAATCAGACGATCAAGCATCTGGCGAATATTAGAGAAGTTTAGGTCAATATAGAGTGTTCCAATATAGTTTTCCTGATTGATGTCATATATTTTGCTGATACTTGTTACCAGTTCATAGGGGATTAAATAAATTTCTTCTTCATACACGCCAGTATAATATACCTTATTTTTGTCAGTCCAGTCCTGTATTTTATCAATTTCCCCCATTTTTTCAATGTATGTTTCATTTTTGGTCTGTACATTCGAATATATTTCTCCATATTCATTCACGATGGTGGCGCGCAGAACGTACTGGTTCATATTTGTCATATGGTTTAAGGCGCGTTCAATATAATCGTTTTCATCAATGAGCTCGGCCTGTGTTTTATCCGCCATGCTGCGCCGAATGATATGTTTGATATTGTCATCTATAAAATGCAGAAAACGGATCCTGTCCATATTGGACACGATCACGTCTGTGCTCATACTGACCTGTTCTCCAAACTGATGCATATAGCTATAACTTTCTTCGACAGCACTTTCCATGCTTTTGAGAAAGTAAATTCCTATCAGAAGGCAGGAAATCCCAATAAATAAGATATAAGAACTAAGAATCTTCTTTTTGAAAGACAGCTTCTTAAAAAAATCAGGCATTGAGTTCCTCCCATCGGTCAAACAATTTTTTGTTTGGCTACAGCCTGCAATTTTGCAGACTGTAGCTGTTTGTTGTTGTCGGTTGATAATAAAAGTAACAGTGCTCTTTCATTATTAGGATGGCCATGCGGCCTGCAATCATTCATCGTTTCTTGTTGTCAGTTTACTATATTTATTTTTTTAGGGCAAGTGTTGTTCGATTAGGATTTGACAGCGCCTGCAGTCAAACCTTCCACGATATTCTTCTGTGCAACGAAATATGCAATCAATACAGGAACCATTGCAATGAGATAAGATGCAAATGCCATATTATAATCAAAAGAATACTGTGATTTAAAATTGTACTGGAACAAAGGTAATGTCCATGTATCCGGCAGTTTATTCAGAATCATCAATGGCATCTGGAAATCATTCCATACCCACAATGCATTTAATACCAGGACTGTTGTAGTCATTGGTTTGAGCAATGGAAGGACAATTTTCACATATGCCTGAACAGTGGTGCAGCCGTCAATATATGCTGCTTCCTCTAAGTCTACAGGTACATTCTGGATATAGTTTACCAGTAGGAATACACCCTGCATTGCTGCATATGTAACATGAAGCAGAATCAATCCAAATTTATTGGACAACCCTAATCCGCCCATAAACTGTACAAGGGGAACCATGATAACCTGGAACGGAACAAACATTCCAAGTACAATAAATCCAAAAATAAACTTATAGTACACATGTTGTTTCATATTACGCGCTACAGCGTATGAAATCATTGTCACCAGAATATAAATCAGGACCAGTGAACTAACAGTAACAATCACAGAATTCATAAAGTATTTAAAATATCCAGCTTTTGCAAAAACGGTTTTAAAATTCTCTAAATAAAGACTTTTAGGAAAAGAGAAAAAACTTTGTGCAGATTCCTGTGGTGTTTTAAAGGCAGTAATTAAAGTTACATAGAAAGGGAGGAGAATAATTACTGCCCCTGAAATAGCTAATACATATGATACGATTTTACTTAACAGCGCTTTTGTGTTTGTCATGCTAATCACCTACTTTCTTACCATTTGACATCCGCATTGTTATTACAGATACCATTGCAATGATAATAAACAAAATCATGGATTCTGCCACAGAATATCCAAATTTACCTTCCTGCATAGCATGATTATAAATCAAAATACCTACTGATTCTGTAGACTGCATAGGACCGCCGTCTGTCATAGCCTTGATATAATCAAAGGTTGTCAAACCACCCTTGACACAGGTAACAATGACGATATTTAATACAGGAATTAAATATGGAATTGTGATTGTCTTGAACTTTTCCCAAGAGGTAGCGCCATCAATGGAAGCAGCTTCATATAAATCCGCAGGAACACTTTGCAGTCCTGCAATGAGCAGAACAATCGGGGTTGCACAGCCCTGCCACAAGTTTACAATCAAAATCGCATACATTGCCAATTTGGGACTGCCCAGCCAGCTTGAACGGAAAAGTTCCCATCCAGTCGCTTCGCCAATTGCCGGAATCATACGATAGAACAATTCATTCCAGATCAAACCTACTGTTACAAGGCTTAGTACAGCAGGAAGAAAATAGATAGAGCGAAGAAAGCGTTGTCCTTTTAATTTCTGATTTAGGATAATAGCAATAACAAGCGATATGACAACGGTTGCAAGTGTCAACAAAAATGTATATTTAAAATTGAAGAATAGCGCATTGCGAAAACGTTCATCTTGAAAAATTTTAATATAATTTCGAATGCCTATAAAATTATAATCTGGGCTGGTTCCTGACCAGTCTGTAAAGCTGTTTTTCATTCCCATCAAAAGGGGTACGACGAAAAACAGGCAGTACATCAAAAGAATTGGCAGTGTAAACAAAAACAGTACTTGATTTCTCTGCATTCGTTTTGGTTTTTTCATCAAAATCACTCCTATTATAAGTTCCGCATTCTTCCGTATGATACCATTTCGGCAGAGCATTTCTATTCTCATATTCGCATAGAAATGCTCTGGGCATCATACGGAAAAATGCTGTTTTTGGGGTTTCTTATTTGGGGCTTTATTCGCCATAAAGCTCTAAGAATTCATCTTTGTTTTCAGCAAATGTGTTTGAGAGCTTTGATAAAAATGTAGTGACATCTTCGCCGCCTTCTGGTACAATTACCTTTTGAATGGTGTTTTGCCGTTCGTCAGCAACTGCCTTTGGAAGTGCAGTAACCTGCAGTTCACCTTTGCCGCTGTTTACTAAGTCTACGATTCCCTGTGCATCAGGAATATTTGCAGTAACATCTTTCATACAAGGCAGTGAATAGTCATTATCTACATATAACTGAACCATTTCCTTCGATGCTGCAAACTCTACAAATTTCTTTGCTGCATCAGGATTTGCACACTTTGCAGAAATTGCAAGGTTTACATCAATTCCCATGCTTACTTTGGTATCTCCGCTGTTGCTTGGGAAAGAAAACATACCAACATTCATATCTGGGTTAGCTTTTTTGATAGATGGAAGTGCCCAGATGCCTTGCATAAACATGCAGGATTTGCCAGTTGCAAAATCACTGATTGCTTGGTCATATCCAAGTGCAAGTGTGTCGCCCTGTCCATACTTGCGAATATCAATTACCTTTTGCAGAGTTTCATTGAACAGTGCATCATCTTGGAATGTTGTTGTTCCGTTGGCGATATCCATATAAACTGGTTTTCTATCGCCTCTGGCAGAACCATCAATATTGTCTTCCCAGCATTGTACAACTGTCCAGGAATCTTTGTCAGGGAACAAAAATGGTGTTTCGCCATCTGCCTGCATTTTGTCTGCCAATGCAATCAACTCGTCATATGTAGTTGGCACAGCGTATCCTTTTTCATCAAATTTGTCTTTGTTATAGTAAACACCGCTGAAGTTTGCAGAAATAGGAACAACATAATTCTTTCCTTTAAATTTGATTGCTTCCTGATAATTGTCAACAACTTGATTCAAACAAGCCATTCCTGTTAAATCCAGAAAATGTCCTTCTTTCATAAACTGCATGGTATTGGAGTCCTGCATACCGCCTACCTGGATAATGTCTGGCAAATCGCCAGTTGCCGCACGGGACATCAATACGCTGGTCGAATCTGGTACAATATTTTGTTTTACCACAATTTCTTCCTGGCTTGCATTAAATTCTGAAATAATCTTGTCAAAGGTGTCTGCTGCTTCTCTTTTTTGTGTAAAAAATTCCAATTCGATTTTTCCGGAACCGCTGCTTGCGCTTTTTCCGTCACTGCTCCCATTTCCTGAACTGCTGCATCCAGCAAGCGTTCCGATTGTCAATACTGTGCTGATAAACAAAGCTATCATTTTTTTTGCCTTCATTATCGTCGCCTCCCTGTTTTTATTGTTTTTTAATATTTGGTAAATTTATTATAACAAACTGCTATTGTTCCGTATATGCGGCATTATACCTGTTCATATGCCTGTTTTTACCAATCCAAAAACAAATATGCAGATTTTTACTTTTTTAAGGAATGTCTGTAACAGGAAGCCGAAGGCAGAACTGTTACAAATTGAGAGTGCAAAAAATCCTAATTTTAACCCTCTTTGTAGCTCCATTGTTCAAAAAACGGCAGTTTTGATTGTTATTTCAAAACTGCCGTTAGGCTGTCGTATTTTGTTTAGGTATATGAACCCAGTTTGCCGATACAATTTGCTGATTATTCCACATGCCATGATTCAAATATGGCGGAACCTTGTATCACCATAATCGGGCAGCCATAGTTCTCCTGCAGCAGATCCCTGATACTCCCAAAATAATCCGGTGAAATCAAATAATTGTCACGTTTCAATACATTGCAATGAGCTGTCACTCGAATCAAAAGCAATTTTCTTTCTTCTGTGTCGAAACCGCATACTTTCAATATGCCGGCTCTTTTATCCAAATTGATATTATCCTCTCGTCTATTAACGCCAATATCTACTTCTACATTGTCCCACCCTACGAAAACAGGATGCATATCATTTTCTGCATGATGAACCGCCATTAAAATATTTCTACATACCATTTCAAAGTATTCTTTCGAATCATCCACATTTGGCGCAGAATGACAATGTGAAAAGCACAACATTACTTTATCACGTGGAACTTTCAAATGATTGCTCACTTGAATTCGCAGTATATCAGCCAATTCCTTCTTAAAACCGATGCTATCAATTGTTATCAGGCAGTGGCGACTTCCACTTTCCCATATCGACACTTGCGCTAATAATGGTTTCAATACCCCTCTGGATGTATTATCCGTTCTATTAAACCCTATCAACTGCACTGGAATTTTGGGTGTTATATCCGTTTCTGCATATCCTAGTTTTATCATTATCTTATCCTCCTTAGTTCATACATAAAATAATTTTATTCTTCTACTGTGGTGTTTTCAATACACCAAACAGTACAGACGCAATAAGTAAAAACTTTGTTTTTATTTCCGTGTGCATGAAAAAAGAGAGCCGCTTTTGTTTAAGCAGCTCCCTAAATTATTTTTTGTAGATTATTTTTCTGATGGCATAGACCGAAAGATGGTAAAAATCCGCAAGATTTTCGATAGATATACCTTGCTTGTAATCTGCGATAATTCGTTTATTACGCTCTTCAAGCTCTTTTCGGTAGCCAGATAATTCTCCCCAGGATTTATGTTGTTCCGTTTTTGCAGGAATATAGATATAACCTGCCTGCATATACGTTTGCAACTCTTCAACCAGCCTGACAGGAAGAATTTCATTTGCATTAATATATTTCATGTGTGGCTTCCTCCTTGATTGATTTTGTCAAGCAGCAAAGCCAGCAATATATGTTAGCGACGAATAATTACTCCATGCAAGTGTCGCTTATACTGGCTTTGCATGGAGCCAAGCTTCATTTTTTCTTTTTTTGTTTCTTTATTGAATATAGTACAGATAACGTGACATTTTTTTGTCAAGGTTTATATTTTTCATAGATTAATTTGGCCTGTTCTGCGACAACTTCCTTTAAATAAGCAGGCGATATAATTTCCACCTGTGTTCCAAACGACAGCAGAAACCCTATTAACCAGGAGTCTTGTGGCATGGCGGCAGAAGCGATGAAGTCACCGTTTGCCTGTTGCTGTACTTGTGTTTTATCAAATTCATCATAAACGCGGTATGCCATTTCTTTTGGAAAACGAAGTGTAATTTGATGATATTCTTCTTTGGGGGAGTCAGTTGATTCTGGAAATTCACGGCGCTGAAAATGTTCATTTAATAGTGTTAAATCTATGATACGATTTAATTTGAATACGCGCCAATCCTGTTTTTCTGTACAAAATGCTTTTAAATACCATGCCATGGATTTGTAAACAAGCTTTAATGGCTGAATGATTCGTTCACTGAGAATTTTGTTAGAATTTGCATATTGGATTTTAACTGTTTTACATTGGAAAATTGCCGATTTCAGCAGTTCAAATTTTTCATTGTCAAACGATAGATTTCCCCATCTGGAGAAATCTATTTCAAGCCAATTTTCTGAATTGAGTTGAAACATTCCCGAAAGTTTCTGTAAGGTTTGACTGTTTTGACTATTTTGGGCTGTATTAATGCTTTGCAATGCTGTGAGGATTTCTTGTTTTTCATCTTCTGATAATACTGCTCTATTCAAAACAAAATCACTCATTAAATGAATCCCGCCATTTCTGCCGGCTTCTGCATAAATAGGAATACCAGCTTCGCTGAGAGCATCAATATCTCTATAAATCGTTCTGACAGACACTTCAAATTTTTCTGCTAATTCTGGGGCGGTAGCTTGTCCTTTATCAAGTAAATGATATACAATCTTAAATAATCTGCTTTCTTGCATCGCTTGTTCTCCTATGTTTGTTTGGTGCATTTTGGTTTACGATACAATTGCGTATCAGTAGATGACGACTATTCAAAAAACGGCTTATTTGTTTTCCCTAATCACCTTGCAAGGATTTCCGTATGCTATGGTATTGCTTGGAATATCTTTTGTAACAACACTTCCAGCTCCAATCTTTTTCTTGTAGGTTTGCCGAGTCAGCGTTATTGTAATCGCGCACCAAATCTTTTGCTTTGTGCCATTGTGTCAATAACTCTGCATCACCGCAATCATAAAGTTCCCCAGCTAACATTTTTTCTCTTTCTGTCATTGTTTTCTCCTTGAAAAAATGAGTGCATCAATGTGGTTGTTCAATTAAATCACCTTTTTATAGTTTTAACATATATTTTATATCATTGCAATAAAATTTGCTAGTATTTTGGTGGGGTAATAAAAAAGTAATAAAAAAGAACTGCGCATATTTTTGATGCAGCAGTTCTTTTGAAACAATAAACCAAGTAGGGAAGTTGTGACTGACAAAATCTATGGATAATTAATATATCCCTGAAGCCATACAACTCCTTTAAAACGTCTGCCTACCATAGGTTCCCCGTACAAATCAATTTTGTTGATACATACTTCGAGGGTCATTTCATTGCATTCTAGAGTCATAAAAACAACTTCTTCTTTTGTGATACGGTTTTGGTCTGTGTGAATCTCTATAATTTCACCAAGTATGGAATACAAATCACATTCTACACCATATGGCATAAAATAAGTATCCACCAAACTAAAAACATCCGCCTTGTGAATTTTTCTGGAAATCATCGTATAGATATCCATATCTTCTAGGGTTAGACTTTCGATTGCATTTTCATCACCCATTCGTGCTTGCGCAATAAGCTGATTTCTTTCATTTGTCGCTTTTTTGATGCGTTGCTTTTCATATTCATTTTTTTCAATAGGCATCATAATGGTTCCGTCTACGGATAAGGCGCTTAGTATTAATGAGGTGCCTTGTATCGGCAGCCTCTTTAATGCCTTGAGCCGTTTGTAAGGAATCATATTCTGTAAATAAAATATAAGCGAAACACCTACTTTAATATCATCGCATACACCAGCATAAGATTCCTTTTCCGATTGTCGTTCAATCGTGATATTCTCATTTGAACTGATATGATTACCTCTTAAATAAGGAAAATAATAATCATATAAAAAACAATTGTCATCATCAAACTCGCCGCGCACACAAATTCCTGCGCCATGTGCAAAGTCAAGAAACAGCTCCGCATATACAATGTCATCTTCATCTGCCGCGAAATCTCTTACAGATGTGTATTCTTCTAAGTTTTTTTCTTTTCCATTTTCTGTTTTATTGCGGCGCAGTATCGTTTTTTCAACGACTTCGTTAATAAGCCCTTGCAGCGCATCCCTTTTCTTTACCTCACTAAAACCTATGGCCCTTAAATATTTGTGCACTTTAAAACCATGCCTTTCTATCTCATTTCTGTTTTACCTCCCATATATGGCTGTAATACTGTTGGGATTTTCACAGAACCATCTTCTTGCAGGTTGTTCTCTAAAAAAGCAATTAGCATTCTTGGCGGTGCTACAACGGTATTATTCAATGTATGGGCATAATATTTTCCATTTTCTGCATTTACTCTAATTTTTAGTCTTCTTGCCTGCGCATCTCCTAGATTTGAGCAGCTACCAACTTCAAAATACTTTTTCTGTCTTGGTGACCATGCTTCGATATCAACAGATTTTACCTTCAAATCTGCCAAATCGCCGGAGCAGCATTCCAATGTACGAACAGGAATATCTAGGCTTCTAAATAAATCAACTGTATTTTGCCACAGTTTATCAAACCACATTGGGGATTCTTCCGGCTTGCAGACAACAATCATTTCTTGTTTTTCAAACTGATGAATTCTGTATACGCCCCGCTCTTCCAAACCATGAGCCCCTTTTTCCTTTCTAAAACAAGGCGAATAGCTTGTAAGTGTTTTTGGAAGTTCTGCTTCGGGAATAATTGTATCAATAAATCGGCCAATCATAGAATGCTCACTTGTACCAATTAAATATAAGTCCTCTCCTTCAATTTTGTACATCATGGCTTCCATCTCATCAAAACTCATTACGCCTGTTACGACATTGCTTCGAATCATAAAAGGGGGTATGCAGTAGGTGAATCCCCTGTCAATCATAAAATCTCTTGCATAGGAAATTACTGCTGAATGAAGTCTTGCGATATCGCCAATCAGATAATAAAAACCATTTCCAGCAACTTTCCTTGCAGAATCTAAGTCAATTCCGCTGAAGCGTTCCATGATTTCCGTATGATATGGAATTTCAAAATTGGGCACAATGGGTTCACCATATTTTTGGACTTCTACATTTTCTGTATCATTTTTGCCAATGGGTACACTTGGATCAATGATATTGGGAATGCGCATCATAATTTTTAAAACTTTGTCATTTAATTCTTTTTCTTTTTCAGCAAGCTCTTCAAGTGTTTTTGCTTGGGCATTTACTTGCTTCTTTACTTCTTCTGCCTCTTCTTTTTTGCCTTGACCCATCAAGGCGCCAATTTGTTTTGAAAGCTTATTTCGTTCAGCGCGAAGGCTATCTGCCTCCTGCTGTGTTTTTCTAGCCTGTAAGTCGAGTTCTATCACCTCATCTACTAGGGGAAGTTTATGATCTTGAAACTTCTTTTTGATATTCTCTTTCACAGTGTCTGGATTTTCTCTTAGAAATTTGATATCTATCATTTCAAAAAACTCCTTTAAATATTATATTAATGAATGTTATTTAATGACTTCCTGTATAACAACATTTGTCTCTTTGATAAGATTGATGATTTTTTCACTCATCATTGCTCTGCCAAATTTGTTTATTGTAATGCGAATAACAGGGCGTTCTGGGAAATGAGGATTCTGTTTAACAACAACGCCAGTTTCGCCCTGGTTGGTTTTAACTTTTGAACCAACAGGATAGACTGCTATTAACTGTAAAAATGCTTCAACAATGTCGGAATCAAACCAGATTCCACTATAATTTCTAATATTATTGATGGCTTCATGTACTCTGATGCGCGCTTTTCCCACGCCTGATATACACTCATCAAATTCATCACACACACCTACGATTTGAGTCATGCGTGATACGAGATCTGTTCCAAGAGGATATCCGGAGCGGTCCTTTCGCTCATGATGGTTGAGTACAATTTCTTTTGCATTTTCCGATAGCCAGGATTCATTTTTTACTGCAGTATAGCCATAGATGGAGTGTTTTTTGTATTCTTCCTGATCTTTGGCGGGAAGCAGATTAATATCTTGGTTTTCATAGCGTACTACCAAATAACGCAGTCCAAGATCGTGTATTAATGAACTGACGCTAATATCATAAACTTCTTTTTCTGATAAACCAAGTTTCAATGCAATCAGAGTAGCGATGCTGCAAACTTGTAAAGAATGTTCATAAATATCAGCGCTTCGTTCTCTTACATCATATACTTTTTCAATGACCTCTTCTTCTTCTAAAATATCTGTGATAATATTTTGTGCAGTTTCTGCAATTTTTTCCAAACCGGTTGTCTGCTGGTATACGTGAAGTTCTATAATTTCCTTTATTTTATTTTTAACTTGTTTTTCTACGTCATCACGCAAAATGGTGATTTCTTCTACGGGAATTTGAGGCTCTTTTTTTTCAGGTTCGGATTGCTGCGGTTTTGTCTCTTTTGCAGCGGGCTGTGGTTTTACTTCAACTGGTTTTTTTACGGCTTGTTCTGCCTTTTCTGGCACAGCATCTTCAATATATACGGTATATATTTCTAATTCTCTCAGTTTTTCAACATAAGATTCTTTGATAACAGTTCCTTTTCCAAGAACGACTGTATAATCTTCAAGCATCACATCATTTGCGATGATATCGCCTTCTTTTAAATTATCAAGTGTTACTAATCTCATAATCTTTCCCTCTCCCTTTACTTTTATTATGCATTTTCGGGAACGTTTTGTGCCCGATATTGTGAGATTCCGAAAGTACATTTATTCTGTATCAGATGCATCTCCACGAATAGCACGTTCTACTGCTACTTTTTCTTCATTGCTGAGTATTATTTGAGAATCTCCATTGATAATTCTTTTCGTATAAGAATAGCATCCATCGGAACTATGTACAGAATTTAAAATAAATCCGTCATTATTCTCGTCTAGCAATACCAATGCAAAGCTTAATTTTCCGCCCATCTCCTTAAATGCATCATATCTGACAAGCCCAATTTTTTGGAAAACAGAACGATGTCTTTCAAAGAGAATCTTAATATTTTCTCTATTGGTATCAATGCTTCGCTTCATATACTTATTATCATCATATAAAGTCATAATGTCATCTTCAAGACTTCCCCCATCTTTACCCAGCATAAATTTTTCATATTTCTTTTTAAATTTGTGAATTTGTACCAATGCTGCAATGATAATGATAAGTAATATCAAGCTTATGGCTGCCAGTCCAAGAAATAAAAATCCGATATCAATGTTGCCTAACCCTATATAATTTAATATTCTACTGTTCATGTATTTCTCCCGCTATATATTTAAATTGGATAATAGTTCTATCAACCTTTCCAAATCGTCATTTGAATAAAATTCAATTTGTATTTTGCCAGAACCATTTTTCCCTTTTGATGAAATTTCTACTTTTCTACTTAATCGTTCTTTTAGTTTATTCTCAATCTCTTCATATATAAATCGAATATTCTGGGGTAGCTCATCTTTTTTTTCTTTATCACTATCTGGATTTAGTACAGTTTTTACTATTTTTTCGACTTCGCGCACACTAAGCTTTTCATCAAATATTCTTTGCGCAAGTTGTAGTTGTATCTCTGCATCTTCTATTGGTATGAGTGCACGGGCATGTCCTGTGGAAAGCATATCGTTTATAATCATTTGTTGGACTTCATCGCATAATTTTAATAATCGGAGACTGTTTGTTACAGTAGTTCTGCTTTTTGAAACACGTTCTGCCACTTCATCCTGTTTTAAATGAAATTCTTCCAACAATCTCCTAAATGCCAATGCTTCTTCAATTGGATTTAGATCCTCTCTCTGAATATTTTCTATTAACGAAATTTCAACAATTTCCTGATTCGTATAGCTTTTAATAATGACGGGTATTTCTTTTAAACCTGCAAGTTTTGCTGCCCGCCATCTTCTCTCTCCAGCGATTATTTCATAGTATTCTTTTCGGTCTTGTACAAGTATTGGCTGAAGTAAGCCAAATTGTTTAATCGAGTCTGCAAGTTCCTGCAGCGAATCCTCATCAAAATTTTTGCGTGGCTGGGTTCTACTCGGTTCCACCCTTGATATTTTTACATTGGTTTCGGCCTGGGGTTTATCATCATTGTTGTTTTGTTTGGCGGGTTTTGTTGTTCCGCCAGCAGGTATCAAAGCATCCAAACCTCTTCCCAATCCTCTCGACGCCATTTACTCCCTCCTTTTATGTTTTAGTACTCTTGGAATCTTCTCTGCACTTGATTTTTGCTAGATGTGTACCAAAAGACTTCAAGAGTACATTTTTTAAAAATAATTATTTCTGATTACTTCTTCAGCGAGTGCCATGTAACTTTCTGAGCCTGCAGATTTGGGATCATATAAATTAATTGGCTTACCATAACTAGGTGCTTCCGCGAGCCGGATATTTCTTGGAATTAATGTGTTATAGACATTCTGACTCAAATGGCTTTTTACATTTTCAACAACTTGTGCAGAAAGGTTTGTTCGTGAATCATACATGGTAAATACAACACCTTCCATTTCCAGCGCAGGGTTCAGTCGTTCTTTTACCAGGTTTACGGTATGAATCAACTGGCTTAGTCCCTCTAATGCATAATATTCGCACTGTATTGGAACTAATACAGAATCTGCGGTGGTCATAGCATTTACAGTAAGCAGGCTCAAAGAAGGCGGACAGTCAATAATAATAAAATCGTATCTGTCTTTTACCCAATCAACTTCATTCTTTAAAATATATTCTTTCTTTTCCACACCAATGAGTTCTATTTCTGCGGCAGCCAGATTAACGTTAGAGGGTAAAACGGAGATATTTGGATATACTTCTTTTAATATACAATCTTCTATGGAACAATCACCCAAAATTAATTCATAAATCGTATTGTCTAATTGGTTTTTTTCAATCCCATATCCGCTGGTTGTATTCCCTTGTGGATCAATGTCAATAACCAATACACGTTTCCCCTTTTCCGCAATGCATGATGATAAGTTAATCGATGTTGTGGTTTTTCCAACGCCACCTTTTTGATTTGCGATCGCGATAATTCTCCCCATCTTATTCCTCCATATAGTATCCCGATATCAATTTATTTCTTGCCTTAAAGATATGTGCTATTGTTCTATAATCCTGATATTTGTTTCATTGAATGTATTATATTTATATAGGATATTTAGAAACCGTATTTAATACGTTTATTATATCACTAATAAATGTGATATGCTATAAGCTTTTCATATTTTTTCACTCAAAATATCATTCTTGTTGCTATTTGGGGCAATCATTTAAAGTTTTTTTGAAAAAATTGCCTTTCATAGGTTTCTTCCTAGTCATCGCTTGTGCAATTCATAAAGACAGAATTTTCTGGGTGTTCCATATAACGCAGCCATTGTTGAGGGAGCTTATCGGCATAAAGCGAAAGCATTCCGCCTACGATGGCACATATTGTATCCCGATCTCCCAAAGCAGAAACTGCTATCCACAAAGCTTCTTCTAACGAAGTATAGAAATGTGCCGCACACCAGAGGCAAAGTGGAACAGTATCTTGCGCTGTCAGCTTAAGTCCATTTCCAAGCACAGAAACTACAAAATCAATACTGCTTTCTTTTTTGATAGAAATAGCGGATAATATTTTATATTTGGTATCACTTTCTGGTAATGGATCGGCAACATCACGCAGAAAAGATTCTCCCTGCCCGCAATAGTGCCCAAATTTTTTATTCAGAAACAAAGCTGATGCTGTGGCAACAGCCATCGCACCCGTGATTCCTTCTATATGTGCATGGGTAACTTCAGCAGATGCTTGGGCATAGTACAGGACCTTATCCAAATCATCTGCAAAATATGCGCCTATCGGTGCAGCTCGCATTGCTCCGCCATTCCCCATGGACCCCATTCCATCAAATGCTCCTGAAGCAACATCTCTCCAATGTTGTCCTTCTCTGATACTTTGCAAAATAGAATGTGCTGTTCCTCCATATCCGCGGTGCCAGTCCAGTGCATAATTCTTGGCAAAAACTTTGGCTAATGCGTCCTGATTGATTTCACCATACTTTTCCAGGACGCAGTAAATTCCTATTGCCATAACAGTGTCATCTGTAAAATGCCAAGGAGTATTCACAAGCTCTCTTTTTTTAATTTTTTGACAGGCTATTTCATCAGGCATAAAAAAACTTTGTCCAAAACAATCTCCTAATGCGATACCCTCCAGTGCACGTTTTGCATATTTTATACGATCTTTTATTTCCATTTATAAATACCTCCAGCCTGTTTTGATTAATTAATATAATTATACGTCATTTTTAGCAAGTGTACAATTTACATTTTTGCAACAGTTCGGCTCAGAACTTTGCACTTATCTAGTAAAATAACGTTGAGGTTGAAGTGTATCAAGTCAAGCAAAAGCGAGGTCTTTTTTTGACTTGATCAAATGTTTCACGTGAAACATTTTGTGTAGATTATGAGATGTTCTATAATTTTATTTAATGAATGTTTCACGTGAAACATTCATTAAAACAAAAAGCAAGTAAATTATTTATAAAAATCAGATTGTGTAACAATTTAGCCATTCCCATTTTTAAGTTGTCGGGTTGCAATAGCTGTTAAACAAAAATATTTGTTTCTGATTGAATTAACAGGCAACAATTGAAAAAAGAGATGAGACATAGAACAATACATAATAAAATTTTATAGAATCAGGAAGTAGTTCATACTTTTGTATGTTTTGTATTAAATGTTTCACGTGAAACATTTTTTTGCTTTATAGTAGATTACGAATGCAGACCCATTGAAACAATAAGCGCAGCTTTTTAGTCGTAAACATTTACCAATCCATTTCTTATAGAAAAAATAGTTGCTTGTGTTCTATCTTCACAGTCTATTTTTCGAAATATGTTTGATAAATGATTTTTTACAGTACGTTCACTAATATTTAATTCATTTGCAATACTTTTATTAAAATGACCTGAAGCTGTCAGTTTCAGTACTTCAAGTTCTCGTTCTGAGAGTAAATCTATTTTTTGTTGATCGATATCTCTGGCAATCAATTTTGAGTTTAATAGGGGAATCATGCTGGGCTGTATAAACTTCTCTCCCTGATAAATATATCGAATAGCACGTACTAATTCTTTAGAACCAGAGTCTTTTAAAATGTATCCATCTACACCAATATCTATTGCCTTTATCAGATATTCGACTTCGTTGTGTACTGTCAGAACTAATACCTTTGGATATTTTTTTCTTTCTTTAATTATCTTCAAGGTCTCGATGCCATCTCTTTCAGGCATATTGATATCCAAAAGAATAACGTCTGGAGTAGAAAATTCTAATTTGCTCAAACAGTCATTTCCATCTTTCGCCTGTTCAATGACCTTTATTTCGGCATCAAATTCAATTAGTTTCTTTAACCCTTCTCGTATCATTTTATGATCATCAACTATCATAACTTGAATCATATTCTGTTGTTCCTTTCCAAATTTCTTATTATTGTAAATGGAGTAATGCTCCTATAACAATTCCTTTTGAATCTGTTCCATGTCCGATATCTGAAGTCTTTGCGATCGGAATATTGGTGCCAGCATACTGCTTTACGAAATCTACAACAGTTGGGCTGTGTTTTAGAGATTCCATGGCTGTGAATGTTCCCAATAAAATCCCTGAAATTTTATCAAAAACGCCCATTTGTTTTAGTTGACTTAAATATGTAACTATCTGTGGGACTGCTCCATGATACGCTTCCAGAAATAATATTTTATCGTTCATATCTGGAAAATATTCTGTTCCTGCCAGTTTTAACAGACATCGAATATTTCCACCAACGACAATTCCCTCCATTGTATCTTTTTGTACAAAATCATACGCAAAAGAGAACAGTTCGTTTTGCGTTCCGCTCTCCATTATGGTATTTGTAAAATGTGCAATTTGTGTTTCAGAGTTTTCATATATTAAATTGCGAATTTGATACAATACAGAGGGTTTTTGTGTTTTTGTATAGATTGCATTGATTATCGTTGTGAGATCGCTGTATCCCCAAAATAATTTATCACTTTTGGAAATAATCGAAAAATCAAGATATGGTAAAATCTCATTGGCCAGATCGCCGCCTGAAATATCAAAAATCGCTTTTATAGTATCATCTTGGTAAAAGTGCATCAGACTGTCTGCCCGCTCTTTCGCTGTCCCACTAAATACAGATTCTTTTTCATAAATAAAAGTGCTAAAAACCGGAATGATTCCAATTTGTTCTAATGTATTTTGTAGTTTTTTTATTGTTGTTTCAGATGTTGCTGCTTGTCCGTTAGAACAGCATACAATTGCTGCTTTGTCTCCTTTTTTCATACAGATAACCTTTCTTATTATGCATGTACTCTCAAAATCTCTTTAGCACCTGCTCTTGCGGCTGATTTTCCGCCAGGTTTACACAAATTTAATCAACGTACATTCCGCGTACGCCTCATAAATTTGTGTACATCTGACAAAAAATCTTCTCGCAATATCAGGCACAAAGAGACTTCGAGAGCACATAAGCCGCTGCGCGACGGCACTAAAGTCATAAAGTCGCTTTTAGTAGTTTATAAATTTTTTGATATATCTTTTTTCTGTGTTAATTGGTTTATAAATATCGGGGGATTTCAATATAAATATGGGTGCCACAATCCCCTGTCTCTACATTCATTTTTCCGGATAAAAGCAAAACGCGTTCTCGCATAAACTGCATACCGAAATGGTTGTTTTCGTCATGTGCCTGAAAACCAATACCATCATCTTGTATACTCAAATGAATACAATTACCTTGTACTTTCATAAAAATCCACATGTTTTTTGCATGGGAATGTTTGATAATGTTTTGGCAAGATTCACAGATAATCCGATAAACTGAAACTGCTGTGACGCCATCATCACAATCCAATTCATCAATATCAAAATGAACTTGAATATCTGTTTCCTGAATTAAAGAATCATGCAGACAAGACACAGTTGCATTCCATCCAATATCATCAAGTGTTGTTGGGCGCAAATCATAGATTGTTTCTCTAATTCCATTTATAATTGTTTTAATTTGTTTTTTAGCAGAAATCATCTCAAGCTTTGCCTGTACGATATCTTGTTCCAGATAGAGAAAGGCAAGTTCTAGCTGCTGTGACAAATGTATTAATTCCTGTGCTGTTGTATCATGTAGACCTTCTGCGATACGCCTGCGTTCAAACTCTTGAAAATAGAGTATCTCTCTTGTATTTTCCATAATGCCCCCTTAAACTTTACAATGGTGATTTCGATGGAAGCCCCGACTTGCGCGGATACTTTTTAGGAGTTTCCTTTACTTTTTTGATGACAACCAAATTTCGGTAAAGATCCGAGTTTGGCAGATAAAAAGCAATTTGGTCATACGATTCACCACCCAAAATATCAATTGCATGTGCGGCAGTTTTTAATTCTTCTGTGACTTTTTCTGATTTATAGGAAATAAAAAATCCATCTTTTTTGACATAAGGAAGGCAGTATTCAGAGAGTGTTGCCAAGTTTGCAACTGCCCTTGATACACAGATATCAAATGTTTCTCTAAGCTGGCCAGGCTTGGCAAAATCTTCTGCTCTTCCATGAATTGCTTCGATATCCTTCAAATCCAATAGCTGAATCACTTCGTTTAAAAACTGCACACGCTTATTCAGTGAATCCAATAAGGTTATTTTTAATTCTGGAAAAACAATTTTGAGAGGGATTCCAGGAAATCCAGCACCCGTTCCAACATCTATCAGATTCAAAGTATCGTTGCATGAAATTGCTCTGCACAAAGAAATACTATCTAAAAAATGTTTTCGGCATACTTCATCAAAATCAGTAATCGTCGTTAAATTCATAACAGCATTCCATTGCAGCAGCAATTCATAAAAGGTCAAAAATTGCTGTTTTTGATGTACACTCAAAACAATATCAAATTCTTTCACCCCATTTTCCAAAACAGGAAGTGATGGAAGTTCTAATTCATGTTCACGCATCTTTATTAATCTCCCGAATTACTCGACAAGGGTTTCCGACTGCGACACATACATTGTTTCCAATCTCAATTTTGTTGCAGTCTACATAGGTACAATTCATATGAATAGAAACATTATTTCCCCAATAAATATTGCAGCCATAATCGCATATAAACGAAGTACCGACAGAAACATTTTCTCCGATATGTCCAAATAATTCTTTCAATATCATGCGTTTCTCTTCTTTTTGAGTGCAAGATAACACATGATATTTTGACGATAAATCGCGTGCAATGCGCATATATTCAAGAAATATTTCATCATGGCAGTCATACCATTCGCCATTTAGACATTTTTCAAGTTCCGCCTTTGTAACGTCTTTTTTCATACTACTTTCAATAGTAGGCACAATAAATAACACCCTTTCCATCTAGTTTTTTATTTAAATAACACTATTCATTTTTGGGGTTGCGATAGTGTTCTAAATATACAAGTAGTACTGAAATGTCAGAGGGTGATACGCCTGCGATACGAGAAGCTTGTCCAACAGAGATAGGTTTGAACTGGTTAAGCTTCTGGCGTGCTTCAAGCCTCAGATTTTGAATCTCATCATAATGGATTGTTGCGGGTATTTTCTTTTTTTCCATTTTTTTGTATTGTTCAACCTGTTTTAATTGTCTATTGATATAGCCTTCATACTTGATTTCAATACTGACTTGCTCTATCACATCATCGGGAAGCCATTGGCGTTCTTTGTCAATCGCACCTAATATCTCGTAGGAGAGTTCTGGGCGGCACATCAGTTCCGCTAGAGTTGCACTGGTTTTTAAAGCAGTACTTCCATGCGAAATTAAAAATTCTTGATACTCTTTTGCGGCACCTATGGAAGTATTTTTTAACCGTTCAATTTCTTTTTGTGTCAGATGCTTTTTGGCTAACATCTCATCGAGCTGTACCTTTGACACAAGCCCTGCTTCAAAACCAATCGTCCGCAGTCTCAAATCGGCATTATCCTGTCTAAGCAAAAGTCTGTACTCTGCGCGGGAAGTCATCATTCGATACGGTTCAAAGTTTTCCTTTGTTACCAGATCGTCAATCAGTACTCCGATATATGCCTGTGAACGGTCAAGCACGATCTGTTCTTTTCCCTGGATAAAAAGTCCGGCATTTATTCCCGCAATAAGTCCCTGTGCGGCAGCTTCTTCATATCCGCTGCTTCCATTGAATTGTCCAGCGCTAAAAAGTCCCTGAATATGCTTAAATTCCAATGTTGGGTAAAGCTGTCCTGGATTCATGCAGTCGTATTCAATAGCATATGCATTTTTAACAATTTTGCAGTTTTCAAGTCCAGGAACAGTTCTGTACATCGCAAGCTGTACATCTTCTGGCAGCGAAGAGCTCATTCCCCCAATATACATTTCATTGGTGTGAAGACCTTCTGGTTCGATAAAAACTTGGTGCCGCTCTTTATCCGCAAATTTAACCACTTTGTCTTCGATAGACGGACAGTAACGAGGACCAGTTCCTTCGATAATACCAGCATAAATTGGGGAACGGTTAAGATTTGCACGAATAATTTCATGTGTTTTTTCATTTGTGTAGGTGAGCCAACAGGATACCTGATCAATCTGAACTTCATCAGGGTTTGTCGAAAAAGAAAAAGGCACAATCCGCTCGTCGCCAAACTGCTCTTCCATCTTGGAAAAATCAATAGAGCGTTTGTCCATTCTAGCGGGAGTACCTGTCTTAAATCTACGCATTTCCACACCAAGCGATTTTAAACTTTCCGTTAGATTATTTGCTGCCTGCAAACCATTTGGACCAGTATATGTAATTGCTTCGCCGCACAGACACCGCGCATTCAAATAAGTACCAGTACATAAAATCACTGCCCTGGCCTCATAAATGGCACCCGTATAGGTTTTCACACCAACTATTTTTTGGGTATATAATTGTTCGGTCTCTTCCAATTGTTCTGCTAGAAGCGCAACAACTTCAGCCTGCTTGATACTCAAATGTTCCTGATTTTCAAGCACCTTTCGCATCGCCCTAGAATATTCTGATTTGTCCGCTTGTGCACGAAGTGAATGAACTGCGGGTCCTTTTGATATATTCAGCATTTTGGATTGTATAAAAGTTTTGTCTATGACCTTTGCCATCTCTCCGCCAAGGGCATCAACCTCTCGCACCAGATGACCTTTTGAAGATCCTCCAATATTTGGATTGCAGGGCATCAGGGCAATACTGTCCACACTTACTGTAAAAATTATAGTTTCCAAGCCCATTCGGGCACAGGCAAGCGCCGCTTCACAGCCGGCATGTCCGGCACCAACGACACATACATCTACTTTTTCCCTAAACTCAGGCATTTTGAATCCTTCCTTTTATCTGTGTTTCATAAAGTTTTATTGTATTTCCATCTTAGCAAGTGAAAAAAAGAAAGTCAATAAACTTATCAAATCTATCAATATCCGTTGCTGTTAAATTTTGTCTGAAAACTTACAATATAGGATTGACAAATATCGTTATCCTTCCTATAATATAAATGAACGTGTTCATTTAAAGGAAAAAGGAGGGCAAAATATGAAAGTAAACGTTCAAGCGATTGATTGGTATGCATGCTTTGCACGCGGAGAGGTGTAAAATGAGAAAAAAAGATGACACTTTGCGCAGTAATTTATTAAATCTTGCTCGGAATATTGCTGATGAAAAAGGAATAGATGCTATTAATATCCGCGCTATTGCAAATAAAGCAGGTGTCGCAACTGGTACGGTGTACAATTATTTTTCAAATAAAGATGAAATTCTTCTTGCCTTGACAGAAGAATATTGGAAACAAACGCTCATTGAAATGAAAAGCCGTATTACTGCTGATTCATTTTGCGAACAGTTGCAGGAAATGTTTGATTTTCTCAGAAAGCAAATTGATCAATCTGCTGGAAAACTAATGAGCAGTCTTGGCAATATGGAAGCAGCCGCACAAGAACGCATGTTATCTATGCAATCAGAACTGGCATCCGATCTTATTTTGTATTTGGAACAGGACAATAAAATACGCGAGGATATTTGGAATGATACTTTTACCAAAAAACAATTTGCACAGTTTATTATGATGAATATAATAATGCTGTTGAAAATGAAAACACCCGATTTTGAATTTTTTATCAAGATCATAAAAGGTATTATCGAATAGGAGGTTTATTATGCCACAGGCAATCGCAGAAACAATTTTTGATGTTTTATATCTTAGCTTTGCCCTCATTGCAGGCCTTATCATGCTGATAAAAGGGAAAACGTTATTGGTGAAAAAAGCCGGACTGATGGCAGCACTGCTTGGTGCAGGAGATTCTTTTCATCTTGTTCCACGTGCATATGCACTCTGGACAACAGGACTGGAAGCCAATGCAGCAGCGCTTGGAGTTGGAAAATTTGTCACATCCATTACAATGACAATTTTTTATCTACTGCTTTATTATATCTGGCGTGAACGCTATCAAATAAAAGATAGAAAAAGCTTGACACTTGTAATGTGGCTTTTAGCACTTCTTAGAATAGGTTTTTGTCTGCTTCCACAGAATCAGTGGCTTGAATACCGACAACCGCTTCAATATGGAATTTTACGTAATATTCCATTTGCAATGATAGGAATAATAATTATTGTTATTTTTGCACAGGAAGCAAAAAAAGCAAATGATAAGGTGTTTCATTTCATTCCCCTTGCAGTGGCGCTGTCTTTTGGATTCTATCTGCCAGTTGTCCTCTTCAGCGGTGTTCTTCCAATTGTTGGTATGCTCATGATTCCAAAAACACTTGCTTATGTATGGATTGTTCTGATGAATTGGCAACTATACAAGCAGTCATAAACAAAATACAGATTCTTTGAACTTAAGTGCGAAACTGTTATGTACCATTCCAGGCTGAAAGGTAACAGTTCACTCATGCTCATTCATAAATTCGATTTTGCATGGCTGAACTGTTACACAGAAAGCAGATTCATTTGCAGCCTTCCCCTCACATCATGATTTACGAAAGAAATTGTCAATTTCCTTTTTTATAACTTCTGGTGAAAGCGATTTTGACAGATATCCATTTGGCTTAAATTCAAGAACTTTTTGAACGCCTTCTTTATCGACTCTGCTTGTCAAAAAGATGACTGGAATGTCTGCAAATTCCTCCTCTGAACGAATCATTTCTAATATCTGGCTTCCTTTACATACAGGCATTTCATAATCCAATAAGACCAAATCCGGCTTGTCAAGCACAATGCTGCGAATCGCAGACATACCAGATGTTGCTGTCATTATTTCATAATCAGATCCTAATAAACGCTGCATTGTTTTGAGAATAAAGGTCGAATCGTCTACTATAAGGATTTTCTTTTTGTGACTGATTTCGGTTTTTTCCATCCTATTTTGATTCAGGTATTTTTCGACCTCTACCATTGCATTTTCTGTAATAATTGAAACGCCGTTCTCGCTTGGAACCATATCAACCGTCGTCATGCAATATGCAAAGTATCCTTTTCCAGTATCAAACAACATGCTGAATTGAGGACTATGTTTATCAAATACTTTTTGAAACTGTTCATAAGATAACAACTGCTCTTCTTTTATAGTGGCCTGAGCTAATTGCGAAAAATGAAGTTTAAGGTGTTCCACCAATTGTTTTGCAGTATATCTTGCTGCATTCATCAGCATGACGCTAATTGCTCCTGACTTTGTTTTCAATACACTGCCAATCGTACTGACAATTAGTTGTTCCTCAAAGATTAAGAAAAATTCCCATCTCTTTTTTTCTTTGGTGGTATAAATTAAACGATAGTAGATCCCATCACCAAATTTTTCCCCGCCATAACAGTTACTAATCAGTTTTGAATCCAATTGAAACATACTATGTAGCTTACTTACAATTGTCTGCCCCATGATAGCCTGTTCTTCATCAGGCAAAAGATTTTCCCATTGTTTGATAACTTCTCCGCTTACAATCGCATGATCTTCTATAAGAGTATGTCCGATTAGCCAGCCCGCACATACACCAAGAAAATGATTCACTGCATCTTGCGAATACTCGTTCAGTTCCAATTCTTTTTCAAGAGCTGGCAGCGTTATTTCACGGAAATTCGTATGAATCCGCGTATGTATTGCTATTTCCGGATAATTAATAGAGGCCATATAAATTTCCTCATCAATAAAATGTTGAACGGCGTGGTCTTTAAAATACTTGATTGCTTCCTGGCAGACCCATTGACTTTTTTCTTCCTGTTGTCCAATATCAAACAGCTTATTAAGAATACTAAATAATTTTTTGTGTTCCCTATCAACGATATCCACTCCAAGGTTATAGCGTTCGTTCCATATCAATTGGCTTCCCATATAGTTCTCCTCCTAAATAATAATATGTACTATCGAATGTCTTTTGGTAACAACTGTTATTACCAATAAATGGGTATAGTATAGTTATCTCTTATCTTCCTATAAAATGCAAGCCTATTTCAGAAAATTTTTATTTTTTCATGAAGAAACGATTGTGCAATATAATTCTCATTCAGAATATACTGTACAATCGCTTCTTGGGGAGACGCTTTGTATGCTGACCATTGGATGAATGAGCGGTCAGCATACAAATGCTCAATAAGCCATTTGTTTAGTGGCTTTTATATGATTATGGCTGAACTGTTACTATTTTAGTATATCATTGTAGTTTGGTTTATCAACACGTATTTTTTCGCAAAAATATGTCATTTCTGCACATTCAAATATAGAAGTATTTAAGCAGCAGATTCTATAGCACTCAAAGATTACACCTGTTTTTGAATAAAAGGAAATCCGATTATTACTTTGAATAAATCACCATCAATTTCGACATCAAATGTTCCACCTTGTGCTTCTGTCAGACTTTTGGCGATAGCAAGACCAAGTCCGGAGCCTTCTGTTGTTCTTGAGTCATCTCCACGAACAAAGCGCTCAGTGATTTCTTCTGCGGAAATATTCAGTTCCACCGCAGAGACATTTTTGATAACGATCATTATTTTACTGCCAATTTTAGTGACATCAATATAAACTCTGGAATAATGCATTGCATACTTATATACATTCACAAACAAATTTTCAAAAATCCGATATGTTTTCTGGTTGTCAAGTTTTAGGATAATTTTTTCGTCAGGAACTTTCCAACGAAATTCAATCGCAGATTCTTGAAATCTTTCTGCATATTCTACAGCGACTTGTTTCATCAGATTGACAACATCCAATTCCATCAGATTCAGAATAATATTGTTGCTGCTTAGCTTGCTGATTTCAAAAAGATCCTCAATCAAAACTTTTAAACGCTGTGATTTTTTCTCCAATGTTTCTATAAACAATTTGCGATCTTCCTCTGTAATATTTTCCTTTTTGAGCAATTCAATATAGGTGGTAATCGCGGTCAGAGGCGTCTTTAGGTCGTGGGAAATATTTGTAATCAGTTCTGTTTTCATTCGCTGGCTCTTTACTTCATTATCCACAGCTTTTTTAAATCCGGTTCGAATTTTGATGAGTTCATTGCGAAACGGTTCAAAAATGCCTAAATCTTCAGTGATTACAGTATTCAAATCCCCTTCAGCAATACAGCTTACACCTTGAAGCAAAATACGGTAATCTTGCCTGATCTTATCATAATATCTTCTAATAATATAAAACAAAATAACCGAGTAAATAAAAAGCGCCGCAATTCCGAAAAACCAAAGGGAAGATATAAGCGACAGAATAATAAAGTTAATCAATACCACTTTAAAAATAACGCCAGTTGTCTTATCTGCAAAATCAATATGGTGCAGCTCACTCAAAAAGTTATTCCATTTTCCTTTTGTCCATGGAAAAATCTGATAGAAAAAACTATATTGCCGAATGTATTCCTTGACGCCAAGATAAAAAACAGGACGGACAAAGCTGATGCTAGAATACCAGAGCGTATATACAAACAAAAGAATGATTGCTGTTTGTATAATTGGTAAAATTGCTTCATAAATTCCGCGGCTCCAAATTGCACCCCAAAGATTTGAGAAGCTTTCACAATAATTGTATTGCCATATTATCTTTATTAGGGAATGACTCATTGCTGCAAGCACCGAAATAATACCAATAATTGCGGCTTCCATCAAATAACAGTTTCCAGGGCGGTCAATCATCACTTCGTTACCCCAGACTTTTCTGCTTCCCATATAAAATGCAAACAATACCAAAAGAATCATTACGGTATAATAAAGCACTTTTGCTCCTGCCTCTGTATAAGCATCTATTTTATACCAGTATATGGATGTGTAATCAGCATTTTCAATAGCATCTGTCATTTCATTTCTTTTTGGAAATGCAAATATTACGGTAAAATTCTGTGTTTTCTTTGTTTGGAGCATTTTAACGGATTCTCCCCAATTATTCAAAACCGTTGATTTGATGAGGTCTTTTCGGTCTATTTTTCCCAATTCCTTGATAATCACATCTTCCTCATTGCTGTCTTTGGCTAAAAATACAGTTACTTCCATTACCCCATTTTCATTAAACTGCACTTGGAAAATTTCTTTATAATAAGAAGTGAGTTCTGAATTAAGTGAATCATCAGATACAGCTTGCTCTAATGGCCTGCTGGTATTGGAGGCGCCGTTTTCGCCCAATACACAGTAATCCACCTGTTCCCGATACAGTTCAAATACCGAACTCCACTGATTAATAAGCTCTTCTATATAGAAATCAATTTCATCTTTTATATCGGATGATATCTTAGACGCATTAAAATCGAAAAAAAGGTCGGAAGTTTTCGCATCGGACTGTCCCTCCCATTCCTTGGATTCTTTATAAAGAACATAGCATCCGGTATAAATTTGCGAAAGCACTTCTTTATCGTCCGAGTTCAGACCTTGTGTGCGCTGGTCTTCATAATTTTCATAGATTTGTTCTCCTTTGCGGATAATACTTGGATAGAATGCCATCGTTCCTACTATCAAAGAAAACAAAACAACAATAACAAGACGCCGTTTTTTAGGGTTGCTTTTCCATTTTATATCCAATTCCCCACACCACCTTTAAATATTTTGGATTTTTCGGATCAATCTCAATTTTGTCTCGAATGTGTTTAATATGTACCATAATTGTATCTGTTGTGACAGCTTTTTCGTTCCAGATGCGCTCATAAATCTCATCTGCCGAAAATACTCTGCCGGGATTTTTTATCAAAAGCGCCAAAATGCGAAACTCTATTGGTGTCAGCTTGACGGGCTTTTCATCTACGGTTACTTCTACAGTATCTTCATTCAATTCAATTCCGCCAATGATATGCACTCTGTCATTCGATTCTGACGCTGCCGTTTTTCCAGAAAACTTCATATATCTGCGCAACTGTGAGTTTACGCGCGCCATTAATTCTAATGGCGTGAAGGGTTTTGTCACGTAGTCGTCTGCACCAATGTTCAATCCAATTACTTTGTCGGTTTCTTCTGATTTTGCAGAAAGCATAATTACTGGAAATTCATATTTTTCCCGAAGCTTCAATGTCATAGTGACACCGTCCATCCGCGGCATCATAATATCTACAATTGCAAGATGGATTTCCTGCTGATTGATAATCTCCAATCCTTCTATTCCATCTGCTGCTTTCCAGACATCATAATTCTGACTCCTCAAAAAAATTTCAATTCCATCACGAATTTCTTTATCATCTTCGACAATTAAAATATTATACTTTTCCATTTCTATTTTCATACTCCTCACTGTATTAGTTTAATTTTAGTATAGCATGGATGTACGAATTGTGACAGAAGTTTAACAATTCCATATAATAATGTTCTGCAGAAAGTGCAATTTGTTCTTCTTCATATGCAGCCGCAGTTTTTCTTGCACCATGGCACAAGGATTTGTAAAAGGTGGTATCGCCCAGCACTTGCATAACTTCTTGCGCAAGGTGCTCCGGTTGTTCTGACGTCAGAATACCGTTTTCCTTTGTTTTGACAATATCACGAACGCCTGTTGCATCAACTGCGATGACGGGCGTGCCTGCCGCCATCGCTTCCAGCAGCACAATGCCCTGCGTTTCAGACTTGGAACTAAACAAAAATAAATCACAAGCGGAAAGATAATTTTTGATATCCTTGTTTTTTACAGTTCCTACAAAAACAACCTCGTTTTGTAATCCCAACGCAGAAACCTTTTCTTCGAGATGTTTTTGTTCCAATCCTTCTCCAATTAATAAATAACGGAAGGTTTTTTGGTTAAATTCCAATTGTTTTTTAATTTTTTGCAGACATTCCAGCAAAAAATCCAAATTTTTTTCTTTTGCGAGTCGTGCCACTGTACCAAATAAATAATCTACATTCTCTCCAAACTGCGTTCGAAGCTGACTGACTGTTTTTTGATCTGGCAAAAAATTGTCAGAAGGTATTCCAGTTGGCAAAATTCGAATTGGAATCTGTATATTTTTATTAAATAACAGATGTTCTTTGATGCTTTGTGTCGGTGCAATCACCATATCACAGCAATTGCAGAAGCGCTTTAGATAACGACTTAGTATTCCAGTGCAGTTTTCAAACTGTTGGAGCGGTTTTACATAATAAAGATATTCTTCATATTGGGTATGGTACGTAAAAACCACTGGAATTCCTAATAGTCTGCGCAGCCGCAAAGCCACATTTCCAACAATTGCCGGATGATGCACATGAATCAAATCAATTTGAAGTTCTTTTATTTTGTGGTAAAACAGTTTGGTAAACATATTGGGGATAGGCGCACCTGCAATTTTTACAGGAAAAGAGGGATACCGAATCACAAAGGGCTCTTCCTTTTGATTGCTGTAGCTTGGTGCAAAAATATACACAGTATGTCCTAATTTGCGCAGCTCTATGGCTAAATGTTCAATTGATACAGGCACGCCGCCTATATATGGCTTATAATTATTTGTCAACATTGCGATTCTCATTCGTATAACCTCCTATTTATAGTCGCTGCGCGACGGCACTAAAGTAAAAATCGCTGCGACGCACTTGTAATGAGAGAAACTTTCATTCGAAAGGGCAGGAATAAAAGTTTCTCTCGTGCGCCATTGCGACTTTATATAGTCGCTGCACAATTTTATTATCCCAGCAAAAATTATTTTTCAAAAACACTTGTTATTTCTGAGCTGGACTTGTCTGTTCCTATCAGTTAAAATTTGTTGCTATAAAAACATGGTAAGTACTTTATCTCCAAACAAATATCCAGCACCTACAAATATCAGGTTCCATGCAGCTACCCCAAGTGCAGAACTAATCACATAGTGTAAGAAATTCATTTTAATTACTCCTGCGGGAATTGAAATTAGTGTTCGTACCATCGGAATTAATTTACTGACAAAGATTCCTACACTGCCCTTTTGACGCAGATAACAAAGTCTGCCTTCTATCAAATCCTTTTGTTTGGGGAAACGGCGGTAATACCATTTTAGAAATAATTCTCCGCCGCCTCTTCCCAATCCATAGAGAATGATGCTGCCTAATAATCCGGCTGCTATCGTAAGAACCATTGTAACAAAAAAATTTAAACCGCCTCTTGCTGCCCAGATTCCTGCAAGCGGCATAATGATTCCTGCCGGAAATCCTGGTAAATTCAAATACTCTAACAACACGATGACAAATATTGCAATTGCGCCATAATTTACAAAATACTGCATGATAACTTCTACACTCATGCTACTGCTCTCCTTTCTTTTCTGATGCACTTTGTATATGATGTATCTTAGCGGATAAATCAAAAAAACAGATACAAAAAAATCAAAAGAATTTATTAAGAAAGCCTTTTGATTTTATGTAGCTTGCAGCAGACACGACAATATGTTATGATGTTGGGGTCAAAAGGTATTTTGCCCCCTATGATACCACGGGTTGCTCCGCATTTCATGCTCCCGCAATCCTAAAACACCTCAAATTCGCTCATTTT